>Ga0209607_1000020_pt1 | contig 165061 bp, 154 predicted proteins | sample AD_UKC117_MetaG_FD_184413 | JGI IMG/M metagenome (GOLD analysis project Ga0209607, IMG submission 184413) | Active sludge microbial communities of municipal wastewater-treating anaerobic digesters from Hong Kong - AD_UKC117_MetaG (SPAdes)... | ecosystem: Engineered > Bioreactor > Anaerobic >... | reverse complement strand
TTCGATAGATAGCGTAACATAGAACAACGGCTATCTTCACAAGCTCGGATGTTTGGAATTCAAATCCAAGATTCAGCCATCTTTTGGCATTACCATGAGCTGTTCCTACTAATCTAGTTAGAATAATCAGAGCCAAAGCTACAGCATAAACGCCAACCATAATCCATCTCTGGTTATACCAACGCAATGGTATTCTTTCGATAACAAAACATGCAACCAATCCTAAGGAAGAGAAAAAAATCTGTTTAACAACATAATACGAGGAATCAGCATGTTCGGAATATGCTATCGGTCCTGATACTGAGTAAAGAATTACGAGGCCAAAGACCACCAAAATGAAGAGCATAATAATCATAGGTATATTTGACTTACCCTTACTCATAATTGGTATTGAATTTTGCTTTCTCATCTCAGTCAACTTTACTTAGCTCCTCAGCATACTTTTGAAAACCAAAAGCATTAGATGCTTTAAACAGAATGCAATCATTTGGCTTAATAATCTTAAGCAAGGAATCCATTACGTCTCGACTATTCTCACACTCTATTATTTTGGCCTTTCCTTTGCCCTCGTTATATCCACGAACAAAATCCACCTTATTGTCACCGGTCAATATTACAAAATCGAAATCATAATTCGCACAATCAAGACCCGTCTTCTCGTGTAGGAAAGGAGCAAAGGAGCCCATCTCGAGCATTCCGCCTAAGCAAGCAATCTTTCTTTGGTTCTTTCCAACAACATTCAAATTAGCGAACGCTGCCTCCATAGATTCAATAGAAGCGTTGTAAGCATCATCGATTATCGTGTACTTTGGAGTATGAATAATCATGCCTCTTCCAGCCATTTGCTTATATTCTAACAGTTGTGAGGTAACTTTATCCGTATTAATTCCAAGAATTAATGCACATGCAAATGCAAACATCGCATTGCGCACATGATGAATACCATAATCCTTAATTCGTACATCTCTTATATGGCTAGATTGACCCCTACAAAGCAAGTCAGCATCAAAGACTGTACCTTCTTCATCCATCGTGATATTGGACGCGTTTACGCTTACAATATCCTTGCTTGGTCCTACAATTGACGTTGAAGCAAGGAACATATTGCAAGGAAGGTTATTCATGCAATAGTTACGAAGTAGCTCATCATCGTCATTAATAACAAGAAAGCCTCCGGATTGTATTCCTTGAATAATCTCAGTCTTAGCGAGCAAAATTTCTTCTCTAGAACCAAGACGTTCTATGTGACAGTATCCTACATTTGTAATACAAGCTATATCTGGACATGCTATGTTAGTTAAGTATGAGATCTCATCTCTTTTTCGCATACCCATCTCAAGTACAAGAATCTCAGTATCCTCTGGCGCCGATAAAATCGTGAATGCCAGACCAATCTCGTTATTCTCATTCTTCTTAGTCGAGAAAACCTTCTTATCATAAGATAGGCCAAGCGCTATCATCTCTCTTGTCGATGTTTTACCAATTGAACCTGTGACACAAATCGTCTTCATGTTGTGCTTAAAACGATAATATCTTGCAAGCTTACCAATAGCAACCACCGTATCCTCAACAATAATAGAAATCGTTCCATTTGCGCACTTATTCTCATCAGAAATCAATTGTACTATCGCGCCCTTTTCCTTAACTTCCTCGCAGAACTCATGGCCATCAAATTTCTCGCCTTTTAGCGCGACAAAAAGTTGCCCTTCTTCTATTGTCCTTGAATCTTTCGATACGCCCGTTACATAAATGGTGCCAATATCTTGCATCACATTATTAGAATATATAAGCCTGCCTTCGGTAGCATTTACTATCTCAGATAGCGAAAACATCATGCTCATTGCTTCTTTTCCTCCAAGGCCAAAACAACATCTGATGCAACCTTACTATCGGAGAAGAATATTCGTCTCTTATGCTCAAATTCTTGATAGTTCTCATGTCCTTTGCCCGCAATAATTACTGTATCTCCTGGCTTTGCCATAGAAATTGCCTTTTGAATCGCTTGAGCTCTGTCTTCGACAACCTCATACTTTCCACCGGTTGACATAATGCCTTCTTCAATCATAGCTATGATACTCATCGGTTCTTCATCACGTGGATTGTCCGAGGTAATAATCGTGTAGTTAGCAAAGTTTCCCGAAACCACGCCCATTTCCCTTCTTCTTGTGTATGAACGATTACCTCCACAACCAAAGACTGAAATGATATCACCTTTTGTATATTCACTAAGAGATTTAAGCACACTTTCCAAACTTGCAGCATTGTGCGCATAGTCAATTAGAATGCTCAATCCCAGTTTATTCTCTACTGGCTGAACCCTGCCAGGAACCTTCGCTGTAGCAAGACCCTTAAGCACGGTTTCAAAGTCAACCTTCAATAAACCCGCCGTACAAATTGCGCAAAGTGCGTTATATACGTTGAATTTTCCTGGCAATGACAAGAAAACCTCGCCCTCATACCAAGGGCAAACCAAATTAAACAAGGAACCAGAAACGCCATTTCTTACTTCGTGTCTTATATTCTTTGCATAGCAATCGCTATCCTCAGTTAGCCCATATGTATATACGGGGCACCTTGAGGAAGCGTAATTTATTACTTGTTTTGCAACAGCACAATCCGCATTGATAACAGCTGTTTTTGTGTTATCAAAAAGTACTAATTTGCTCTCAAGATAGTCGCGCATATCCGGATGTTCATTCGCGCTAATATGATCCTCATAAAAGTTAGTAAAACAGCCTATGTCAAATCTAATGCCATAAACTCTGTCAAGCTTAAGCCCTTGAGATGAGACCTCCATAACGCAACTATCGAATTGCTTTAATGCCATTTCCTCTAGGTCTGCAAAAAGCTCATGCGCATCTGGAGTAGTATTCTTAGTTTCTCTTTCTTCCTTACCAAAGCACTTTCCAACAGTACCAATAAGTCCCGAAGCATTATCATCTAGCTCAAGAATGTTATGGATCATGTATGTGGTGGTTGTTTTTCCTTTGGTACCTGTAACTCCAACTAAGTCCATTCGATCTTCAGGATGATTAAAGAAAGCCGCACACAAAATAGCTAGTGCTCGCCTGGTACTCTTGACTTCAATTATTGTAATGTCTGAGTCCCCATATAAACTGATAAGCTCATCATCTGGGAAGCTCTTTCTATCGGAATCAACTACAATGCATCCTGCTTTATTCTCTATCGCTTTAGGGATATAAGAGTGTCCGTCTACTTCAAAGCCAATAATAGCAACGAAAAGGCTATCTTTAACAACTTTCCCAGAATTCTCTTCTATCGAAGAAACTCTTCTTCTCATTGAACCAGAAATCAATCTGTATTCCGTTCCCTGAAAAAGAGTAGAAAGCAACATTGACATTAGATTTTCCTCCTGTACTATTCAGCAAAACCATTCATACACAATTATATATTTTATTATAATATGTGCCAATTAGAAGCTTTCCTCTTCTTTTCGATTTATTACATAAATATTCTTGTTGGCCTTAGTCTATTTTCGCGAAAAGAAACAAATTCACGAGTTCTTAATCTCAATTCTTTCGGCCGTTAGTATTATATCGCGTTGACATCCCATTGTAGGTATCGTTGTCTCAGAATTCTCGTCACTTGGCTCACTTGCTGGCGTATCACTTGGTGATATTCCATCCTCTCCGCCTCCAAAATCAACAGGCTCACTCGTTGGTGTTCCAGAATAATCCGCCGTTGGAACTAAGGTTACGGTTACAATCGTACCAGCATTGATATTTGTTCCTACTTCAATACTTTGAGCATTACAGATACCGGTAATCTCACCTTCTATGGAGCAATTCAAATTTGCATCTCTTAATGCCTCAATACACTCCATAGCTGACTTCCCAATTAAGTTCGGAACATTTGTCTTAAGCATTTCCTCGTCCGTTACTCCATCAGGATACAAGACGACAATACCTGTACTATATAGCGTATCGTTTATCGAAGGATATGTAAAGCCGACAACAGTATCAGCATTCATGTCTGTAGTGCCATAGATTGAAGAAATCCCGTTCGCTCCTATAGTTGCGCTTGCTTGCGTAGCTGTCATACCCGAAACAGGCTGAATGTAATACCTTATTACCATATCGTCGTACTCGTCTTCGGTAAATACTCGCTCGACACCCATATAGGTTAATGTACCTTCAACGATTTGAGCTGCCACTGCCGCTGCAGCTGAAGATCCTACTGTCTTATCCTCTGGCTTATTAAGTACTACGAGAACCGCAATTTGCGGATTATATGAAGGTGCATAGCAAGAGAATGACAAAACGTGCATTCCTGCTTCCTCGCCTATCTCGATAGTAGATGTAGATGTTTTTCCAGCAACAGAATATCCCGGAACTTGTCCAGCTGAACCAGTACCATCGTTTACTACGCCCTCCATCATTGCGCGAACTCTCGCACAAGTCTGCTCAGAGAATATCGTTCGAATTACTTCAGGTTCAATCTCGTCAATTATGTTGCCCTCGCTATCAGTAATGTAGCGAACAAGGTGAGGCGTCATCAGCGAACCACCATTAATAATTGCGCAATACGAATTCAGAAGTTGTATAGGAGTGACAGTTGCAGACTCGCCAAATGACAAACATGCCATATCGACGTATGTTGGATCCGTATGGAAGATACCAATTCCTTCAGCAGGCAAATCTATTCCAGTCTCTTCATAGAAGCCAAATGTATGAACATATTCATAATAGTCTTCTACGCCAATTCTATAAGCAAGCTGAACGAAAACAGGATTACATGAGTTCTCAAATGCCTGAAAGAGCGACTCAATCCCATGATTATACCCATTTGTTTTCTGAAGCCAGCAAGAAATTTGGAACTCTGGTGAAATATCAATAGGAGCATCAGAGAATTCTTCAGCCTCATTTGTTAGATTCTCCTCAAGAGCTATAGCTGTGGTAAGGGCTTTGAAGGTCGAACCGGGCTCATAAGTATCAGATATGCATCTATTGCGCCAAACATTACTCATTAAGTAATTAACTTGCTGGTCCTCAGTAAAAGAATCCCACAACACGTCTTGCATTCCAAATGGTACTGCATAAGGATCATTCAAATCATAATCAGGAAGCGAAACCATAGCTAGAATAGCTCCGGTATATGGATTCATAACAATTGCCGTAACTCCATCTCTAGGAGAATAAGTCTCATATGCATCACGACATGCTTCCTCAGCAATTCTTTGAATGCTTAAGTCCAAGTTAAGAACCAAATTATTACCGTTTACTGGCTCAACTGTAGTTGCTTCCGAATATGGTAATACTCCGCCAGTCTCGCCGTCGACTTCAGAATATCTATATCCATCTGTACCCGAAAGGACATCGTTGTAATAAGACTCTAGTCCATAAAGACCAGAAAGTGATTCGCCATCATTACGTGCGTAACCAATTACTTGAGATGCAAATCTTCCATAGTTGTAATATCGTTGAGGTACTGCCGTCAAAGAAATACCATTAATCTCATTCTCTTCTAAATATGTCGCGAGACTTTCTGCATTATCTGTCGAAATATTACGGCACAAGTCCATACCAGCGACCGAAGCACGCTCGTCTATATTGGGATCATCGTTCTCTGGAAAAACACTCTCCAAATATTCTATGTCTAGACCAAGCATGGAGCTTAAGTCTGAGAGAAGCTGAGTTCTTTTCGCGAGGAGATCAGCATCTGTGCTATCTCCAAGGCTTTGAAGCACCGCGTTAGGTGAGCAAACAATTGTATAATCATATGTGTTTGATGCCAATTGAATGCCGCTAGCATCATAGATTACGCCTCGCTGCGCTGTGTATGGCAAGAGAAGCCATTGAGTTTGAGAAGCGGCTCGCGCGGATTTGTCATAATTGACTACAGTTGCTTGATATAGCGAAAAAATCAAATAAAGCGAGAAAAGCGACAATACCAACCAACATGATATTACCCACAGTTTGGAACTCTTCTCATTGTGTCCATATATCATTAGAAATTGCTCCTGCCAATATAGCTATTACTACGTATTGTTACGATAGTACTCAGCCAAGTTGTTTATCGAATTCTCAAGAGCCTCTTCGCTTATACCATCTTCATCATATGCCTCAACAGTAATAAGCTTGTCATTACCCGGCATAGGTAGAATTACTAATTGATTAGCGTTAGGGTCTTGCATACCTAATGCAAGTGCCTGAGATCTAATGACATCCATGTCAGTAATTCCGCTAACGCCCTCTTCTGCATCGACGATTTGCTGCCTTAGTGCAGATATTCTATCCTTTGCATCAGAATTATCTCTACTTAATTCTCCCATTTCACTTTGTGGATACAAAAGAAGCGAGAAGAAAACTCCTGCTAGGATTATAGCACCAACAAACATAATTGTTTGCAATGCTCTTCTTCTTGATAGTCTAGCTTCTCGTCTTTTCTCTTCTTTCGCCAAATCAGAGTTCATATACTCTGGATGATTTCTAGCGTAGCTTCTTGTTTTCTCATTGACTTGCGTTGAATTTAAGTAGTCATTCTTTGTCTCTTCGATTACTAGACCGTTAGTGTAGCGAAGTGTTGCTTTCTTTTCGGAAAGAAGCGCTTCAATATCAAGGCCAACTTCGTACTCATGTGTACTTAAGTTTGGTCTTGCTAAAGTATTCACTTTATCCTTCCTTTTGTCCTTCACTGTCACTTACCTACTTTTCTTCGTTATTATTTCTCTCGAAAACCCTAAGTTTGCAGCAATGCGCTCTTGAGTTCTCTTTTATCTCTTCTTGTGAGGCAATAATTGGTTTTTTGCCAACAAATCGTCCTAGACTAACCTTCCCACAAACACAAATAGGAAAATCTCGAGGGCATGTGCAAGGATTCTCTAGCTTCTTATATGCTTCCTTAACTAGTCTATCCTCAAGTGAGTGGAAGGTAATAATTGCAAGCCTTCCATTTGGCTTAAGTAATCTAGGAGCCTTCTCCAAAAGCTTTTCAACTGACTCCAACTCATGATTAACCTCAATACGAATCGCTTGAAAACACCTTCTAGCAGGATGCTGATCCTCATTTCTAGCCTTCGATGGAACGTAGCTTGCTATTTTGGAGGCAAGCTGTTTTGTACTAACAAAAGGCTCTCTTGCTCTATCGCGTACGATTCCGTCGGCTATTCGTCCTGAGAATCTTTCCTCACCATATTCTCGAAAAATTCTTACCAGCTCTTCCTTTGAATATGTGTTTACTACTGTTGATGCACTGAGTCTTTGCTGTTCGTCCATTCTCATATCTAATGGACCATCAACTGCATAGGAGAAGCCACGTTCCGCCGTATCAATCTGATGCGATGAAACTCCAAAATCGGCAAGAATTCCGTCTACTTTTTCAAGGTTCAATTCTGTTATTACTTCGTCGATTTTCGAAAAATCCGACTTTATCAATTCCCAATTCTTATCAGAGTACTTTTCCCGTCTCTGCTCACATCTACTCAATGCCTCGTCGTCTTTATCTAGAGAGATAAGCATTCCCTTAGACGACAGTCTATCTAGAATTCCAGAACTATGTCCTCCACCACCTGCAGTGCAATCAACATAGATGCCATCCTTCTTTATGTCCAACGCTTCCATGCACTCTTCGAAAAGCACAGGAACGTGATAATCATCACAAGCCTTCAACATAATACTTAGTGTCGAGACCTTCTATGCTTAGAAGCTCATCGGTCTGACCCTCATAGAAGCTACGAGTACATATATCGAGCTTCCCCATAATGTCGAAAACACAAATCTCGTCGCCTGGATTTGCATTGATTCTCTCCCACAATTCGTTTGTGATTGAGATTCTTCCTTGAGAATCGGTCGATACCTCAAGCGCCTCTCCGACAATCGCTCTTTGAATTGTTCTAACATTGTTGTCCATGGAGTTTAGTTTGCTTAATTGATCTTTAATACTATCGAAGTGCTCCTTCGAATATACACAAAGATAGCCTTTATCCAGGCTATTTGTCACAACGAGATCAGTTCCCATCAAATCTTTCAATCTGGTAGAAATAATAAATCTGCCTTTTGCATCAATTCGCTTTGTATCTCGTGCCACACAAAACTCCTATACTTCGGGATAAATTCCATTTTGAAAATGTTTTGCGCCTTTAAGCGCTCCACAAATCTCCATCAAACTGGAACATTGCTCCCTTTTCTGCCACTTGTTTGTATTGTATTCGTAAAATTTCTTATAATCAAGAGGTTTTTACTCTTTTCATTACATTTTTTCTTCTTCGTGACAGAAAAGTTGTGAATTGATGTCTTCTTAAAACGTGGAATACTCGCTGGGATTGGTTTTTGAATTCAAATGAGTCCTGCCCTAATTCTTCACGTTCTTTTAGAGACAACAAAAAACGCCACGCGAACGTGACGACTTTTTGCTTGAACTTTGAATCTAATTAGCCTTCTGTATCTTCCTCAGGTTCGGAATCGTTAACGGGATCCGAGTCTGAGTCGGAGTCAGAGACAGAGTCGGAATCCGAGTCATGAGATGACTCATCATCAGAATCATCTACTTCGTCACCTACTCCTACAACATCAATACCACTTACATCCACTTCTACTCTGAAGCCGTCTTCTCCTTCAATTAGAATATGTCCGTCTTCATTAACGAAATCCAACTCATCAAATCTCGAACCCAAACGTCTTGCTACCTCGTCAAAGTCAATTTTATTAATGTCCTTAGCCATTTGCGAAGAGAACATAGTAATGGAAGTAATTCCAAGAATTATGGAAAGAACCAAAGCTGAAATACCTACAATAATGAATATTTTCTCGACTTTTTTCATTTTAGCTCACCTTAAAATCCTTCCTTGCATAGCTTGCTATTCCACTTGATGTACTTAATTAAGAATACGATGTAATACTTAACTAGGAAATACGACAGAACCATTCCAGCTATGCTTACTAGGAACGATGCTATAAGGAAAGTAATGACTGGAGCTAGGTATGCTCCTAAACCAACGCCGGTAACTGCCAATGCTATAGCGCCAACTATTGAACCAAAGAAACCAGTAAGGCTTGTTCCAACAATTCCAAGCACTAAGCCTGCTAACCATAACCATAACCATACTCCAATAAAGATATTAAACAGAATAACAAAGATGATACCACCTGATGCATCCTTCTTAGCAGGAGCTGAAACACATGTGGTATTAGGATTCTTTTTTCTAAGAATATCTCCCAAAGTTGTAGCAGCATCTTCCTTGTATGCCTTAGCCATATCTACAGGATCGCCAAGTTCTTCGCAAATTTGCCCCTCTGTCTTGCCATTATCGATTCCAATATCAAAATGTGCGCTTAGTTCTTCAACTATCTCCTGAACGTCCTTATAGGTATACGAGCCCATTTCCCTAGAGAGAATCGTCATGTAGTCTTTCTTATTCATTTGGTTCTCCTTCCAATATTTGGTTCACGACTGCTGTGAACTCTTTCCAATCCTTGCGGTATTCATTTAATACTTTACGGCCTTCATCTGCCAAGCGATAGTACTTTCTTGGAGGACCGGTTTGGGATTCCTTAAGATAAGTTGTTACCAGGCCATCCTTAGCCAGTTTTCGTAGTAGAGGATAGACTGAGACATCTTCGACCTCAATCGTTTTGGATAGATAGTCAGCCATGTCATAACCATAATTATCATCCCTATCCAGTACAGCAAGAACGCACATATCCAAAATACTTTTCTTGTATTGCGTATTCATTAGCGTTCCTCACTTTCAATACTGAAGTTTCTTACATAGTGATAGTATCACGGTACTGTAAATTTTATAATACCTAAATTCAATCAGTACTGCGAACTTTCTTCTACGGTTACAGTTTGAATGTTTTTCGCGCGAAAAATCATCTCAAATTCGAAATGAGACTTGCAGAATACTAATAAACAGCAATCAGCTACAAATACTAAGCTTCTTGTTGTCTATTCATAGAAATATTGAGAATAATTCCAAACGAAATGTAGTTTACGAGTAACGACGTTCCGCCCAAGCTAATAAATGGGAGCGGAATTCCTGTAATAGGAAGTAAGCCAACAGACATTCCCATGTTCTCAATGAAGTGGAAAGCGAATGCGGCAGCAATACCAATTATTATGTACGAATAAGATGCTTTGTTACATTTACTTGCTACATAAAGGCAGCGGCATATAAAGAAGAATGCCAAGCACAACAACACCGTCGTACCGATGAATCCAAGGTGCTCGGATACTGCAGAGTATATGAAATCACTTTCCTTTACAGGAACAGAAACACGAACGCCTGTATTATTTCCCGCAAGTCCTCCAGAAGCAATCGCAAGCTTAGATTGAACAAGATTGTACTCAGCCTTAGGATCTGACCCCTCGAAAACAAGCGACAAGATTCTCTTCTTTTGGTAGCCTTCAAGATAGAAATTCCAAACTAATGGAATTCCTGCAACAATTCCTAGTGAAGCGGCAAGCAAGAAGTATCTATACTTAACACCCCATACGAAAAGAACACACACAAATGAGAAAGCAATAACCATCGCTGTTCCAAAGTCTGGCTGTTTAAAGATAAGAAGCATAGGTGGTGCATAAACAGCTGCAATAAGTCCTAGACCTTTCCACATACTAAACTCTTTACTATTCATACGTTCAAATAAATCCGCGACAACCATGACTAATCCGATTTTTGCAAGCTCAGAAGGTTGGAAATTTCCAAGAACAGGAAGATTCAACCAAGCATCAGCACCCCATTCAGCCATCATTGAATAATTATCAAGCGGAACAAGTAACAACAGGAACATCGCCGAAGCGTAGATAATCCAGCTTAATACCTTAAGCAACTGCGTATCAATGAAGCAGATTACAAGAGCGCAAAAGATTCCAAGCATGGCAGCAGCTATTTGACGATAAAGATTGCCAGGATATGCAGCATACCCTTCTGAAAGAACCTTATTCAATACATATATTCCAATAATTGTGAGCAATATTACAGGAACGACCAAATAAAAATCGATCGAACGGAAGCGAGTAATATTTCTGCTTCTCTCAATTCCCGTCTTCTGAATTTGCATTATCGTCTGTCTCCGAAGAAACGTCAGTTGTAGAAGAAACAGATACTTCTTGATTTGTTTCTTCTCTTACTGCTTTTTCCACCTTCTCCACCTTTTTATTTGAGTCTAGGAAAGTCTTATTCATAAGCTCTTCCGATATATAGACTCTCTTGATATTCTTCTTGTAAGCAACTACTAGATAAATCACTCCAGATACTACTAGAACAGCAGAAAACAATTGCGATGTTCTTATTCCAGTATCTCCAATGTATAGAGAATCAGTACGCAATCCTTCAATGAAGAAACGCGCAACTCCATACAAAATCATGTAGACAGCCATTGATTCAAAGGCGTGCTTCGAATATTTTCGAACATAAAGAAGAATAAAGAAAATCGTAATCGTCGCTAAAAACTCATAAAAGAACGTTGGATGAACAGCCATAGTGCTATCCAAATCCGGGAAGTATAGTCTTAAATATGACTCAACTTCGCTACTCTTCATACCCCAAGGAAGCGTCGTCGTAGTACCAAAACACTCCTGATTAAAGAAATTGCCCCATCGTCCAATCGCTTGGCCAAGAGGAATATAAACAACACAGAAATCAACAACTGCACTAAATGGAATTTTCCTGATCTTACACATAATAAGTGTGCCAATAAAAGCGCCAAGAATGCCACCATATACAGCAAGTCCCCCGGAACGCGTGTCGAAAATCTTGATTAAATCGCCAGAATACATCTCCCATTCACATAATACATAGTACAGTCTCGCGCCAACAATAGCGCAAGGTAATGAAACCAAAATAACGTCAAATACCAAATCGGATGAGAACTTATTCTTTTTCGAATGAAGCATTCCAAGCACAACGCAAAGCACCATACCTAGAGAAATCAATAGCCCATACCAATAGACCTCAATTCCAAATATTGAGAAAGCAACTTGATCTATGTTTACTGTTATTCCTAAACCAGGAAAACTAACTTCCGTATAATTCATACACACCTCACAAACGATTATTCAAATTGTTCTTAGTAATAATACCACAGTACAAAAGAGAATTTATGGCATTTTGATGCCATGCACAAGTGCTGCCTTCTCTTTGTCTTTTTCTACCGCTTCCTTCAATTGAATAAGCCCATCAAACTTGCTTTCCGGCCTCAAGAACTTAATGAAATCAACCCTTACATTCTTATCGTAACAATCACCTTCATAATCGAAAACAAACGTTTCCACAGTCTCTTCTGGATGTGATTTGATCGTATCGACTGTTGGTCTTTGTCCAACATTTGTTACACCATAATAGTAGTTTGCATCACCCTCGATTGATACTCTTGTGGCATATACGCCAAAGCGCGGTATAGTTTTGATTTCTTGCGGAATTAGATTTATTGTTGGAAAACCTAGCTTTCTCCCCAGGCGTTTGCCATGCGATACCACACCGCTAACTTGATATGGTCGTTCATTGGTTAGTTTAAGATACGTATCCATGTCTCCTTCTTGAAGAAGATCGCGAAGCCATTGAGACGATACTTTTCGATTAGCTTCACCAAAAATCTTAGTCTCAATTACTTGAAGCTCAATGCTGTTTCTAGCGCAAAAGCTCTTAAGAAACTCGATGCCGCCCTCCTTTTTGTGTCCAAAACGATAGTCGATACCAACACAAATGCACTTTGCATGAAGCTCATTAAGAAGAATATTGACGCAAAAGTCATTTGCGCTCATATTCATCACATCTTTTGTGAAATCAACTATCGCCATCTTATCTACATCAAGGGACTTCAGAATTTGAGCCTTCTCTTCGTTAGTCATAATGCACTTATTGCTCTTAATAGAGAAGTGCGTGAAAGTTTGCAATATAGCTTGAATGCCGTTGCTTCTCGCAAATGAAACGCACGCATTAATAATCTGCTCATGACCACTATGAACGCCATCAAAAAAGCCAAGCGCCACTGAACTTGATTCGCTCGTATCTGTACTGTCGCTAAAATCCTTTAAATCCATAATTCTTAAGGCGTATAAGTCATTGCTCATTTGGCTAGCATCCTCTCAATTCTAAGAACATGGCCTGCTTCCTCATATGAATCGTATACTATCGCAATCAATGCGCCTTCACATCTTGCGCGAAAACGCGTTCCTGCCTCTTCCTTTGCTAACGATTCAACAAATCTATCAGCTAATATCTTCTTTCCTAATCGGATATCCGAAGCCTCAATTCTATTCACTTCCAAAACTGGCATGTATTCAATAGCATTCTCTTCGTCTATCAAGAAAGACATATCGCCACATGCAATTTTGCTTTCGATTTCGTTAATTGTATTCGCCTTAGCAACCTCAAAAGGCCCAGAAACTAAGCGTCTAAGCTTAATTGCATGAGCTCCAAATTCAAGTCTACGACCAAGCTCGTCACATATTACTCGAATGTACGTTCCTTTCGAGCATAATACTTCAAAATCAACATCGAAGGTATCTTCATTAATGGTAATGCTACTAATTTCCAACTTGAATATCTTGATTGCTTGGGGCTTAAGCTCAATTTCCTTGCCTTCTCGTGCAAGCTCATAAGCCTTTCTGCCATTAATTTTCTTTGCAGAATAAATAGGTGGTATTTGTGTTGTGTGAGTAGAAATCTCCTCGAAAACACTTCGCACGCTCTTGAAATCAGTTCTAACAAGCTCGTCAAGTTCATCCTTTGTAGGACGCCTACCAAAAATTTCTTGTCCTTCTGTATCCATTGTATCGGTACAATAGCCAAATCGTGCAACGCATTGATATCCCTTGCAATAGTCATCGGTATATCGAATTATGCGCAAAGCATCTCCGACACAAATAGGCAGAAGCCCAGTAGCAAAAGGATCCAGCGTTCCAAGATGCCCAACCTTCTTTGTCCCAAGCATTCTTTTTATCTTGCCATCAATACAAAAGGAAGTCATTCCTGCTTCCTTATCTATGAGAATTATTCCATTACATATTTGATTCAAACTCATCAGTTACAAGCCTTCTAACTTCCTGTGCCAAGGCCTCAATATCCATATTATCTACGGTAAAGCCCGAAGCTCTCTTGTGACCGCCACCGCCAAATTGACTAGCAAAAGCCGCACAGTCAAACGAAGACGATGACCTTATATTTGCACGAATCTTACCATCCTCGGTTTCCCTTAATACAAACGACACATCGACAGAATCAACATCTCTTAATCTTGCGGCAACGTCACTCACCGAATCTTCATCCGCGCCATACTTCTCAAACATCTCGCGGGTTACAATGGACATTGCGACTCTATCTTCGCAGAAAAACTCAGCCGTGTTACATGCTTCATTTGACAATAGGAAGTCTGGCTTCTTCTTCATATCGAAAAGATAATAGCACGACATTGAAATATTCCCGCCAAGTTGCATCAATTTACCGGATGCTACAAGAGTCTCCGGACTTGTATTCGTATATGTGAATCGGCCGGTATCAGTAACAATTCCTGTTAGCAAGCAATTCGCGGCCCTTTTCGAAATAATCTCCTCAGAAGATACTTCCATATTTTTCGCTAAAGCAAGAAGCATCCTAAAACACATTTCACTCGCAGAAGAAGCTTTTGGATCTATCCAAGCATCGCTTAGATTAGGGTCAACCGAAATGTGATGATCAATAATGATCTTGTTTTCGATACCCTCGAAAAAGTCACCCATTTCACCCATTCTGGATCCAGAAGCACAATCTACAGCAATGGCAAAATCCTCACTGTTATTAGGCAAAATATCATATTGAATCAATTCTTCAACATTCATGAAGGCCATATCTTCTGGTATCTTCTCTGCTAATGCTACTTTAGTATCAATCCCCAGAGCATTTAATGCATCAGCCATAGCACAAGAAGCACCAACACAATCACCATCAACACTCGAATGAACAAAAACATAACATTTGCCATGAGTATCCTTAAGCCTTTTTATATTCGTAGAAAGAATACTTGCCATCTCAGTAGCCTTTGAAGTAATAAGTATAATCTCTTCCATATGGCACCTCGTCAAATTACAGAATTACTCCTGTAGATTCTTCTTGTTCTCGTCTTCTTTGATAGTCTTATCAATAAGCTCCATCATCTTAGACGCATCCTCCATAGACGTATCTAATACGAACTTAAACTCAGGAGCAACACGAAGTCTTACCTTTTTGCATACCTCTGAACGAACAAATCCAGAAGCACGCGTCAAAGCTTTGATACAATTATCTTTCGTTTTTTGATCTCCAAAGACGGACATATAACAAGTAGCATGCGTTAGGTCAGGAGACATCTTCACAGCAGTAACTGAGGTTAATACAGGAATCTTAGGATCATTAAGTTGACAGCTTACTATCACTGACACGACCTTTTGAATCTCATCTCCCACTATAACGGGTCTATTACGCATACTTATCTCTCAACCTCTTTCATCTGGAATGACTCGATGATATCGCCAATCTTAAGATCATTATAATTTTCGATTGAAAGACCACACTCATATCCAGCATTTACTTCTTTTACGGAGTCCTTCATACGCTGTAATGAAGCGAGATGTCCTGTATATACTACAATTCCATTTCTTACCAAACGAACGTCACAATTTCTTACTATCTTACCATCTTGTACATAAGCGCCACCGATAGTACCTATACCACTAACCTTGAAGATTTCTCTGATCTCAACGTGACCAAGTACCTCTTCTTCGAACTTAGGTGCAAGCATACCCTTCATAGCGGACTCAACGTCTTCAATAGCGTTATAAATTACACTATAAAGTCTAATGTCTACTCCAACTTCCTTTGCCTTCTCGGCAATCAGCGCTGAAGGTCTAACATTAAAGCCAATGATAATCGCATTTGATACATCTGCTAGTACTACATCCGACTCGTTAATTGCGCCTACGCCACCATGGATAACCTTAACCTTAACTTCTTCGTTAGATATCTTCTCAAGAGACTGAATTACTGCCTCAACAGAACCTTGAACATCCGCCTTGATAATAAGGTTCAAGTTCTTAATCTCACCAGCAGCCATACTAGCAGCAAGTGTTTCAAGACTCATTCTTGAGCTCATACGCAATTGCTCCTCACGTTGCTTAATTCTTCTCTTCTCAACTAATTGACGGGCAATCTTATCATCCGTAACAGCATATAAATGCTCACCAGCCTCTGGAACCTCTGGAAGACCAAGAATCTCTACTGGAACAGAAGGACCTGCCTTCTTAATGTCAGCACCCTTGTCATCGTACATAGCACGAATGTTTCCAATCATAGCTCCACATACAACTGTATCGCCTTGACGAAGAGTTCCTCTTTGAACAAGAACAGTTGCTACAGGACCACGATTCTTATCAAGTTTAGCCTCGATTACAGCACCCTTAGCTTGACGTTTAGGATCAGCCTTAAGCTCAAGTACATCAGCAGTTAGAAGAACCATCTCAAGAAGATCGTCAATTCCTTCGCCCTTCTTAGCACTTACAGGTACCATAATAGTTGAACCACCCCACTCCTCAGGAACAAGCTCGTAGTTTGTTAACTCTTGCTTAACCTTCTCAGGATTAGCGCCTGGTTTATCAATCTTATTTATTGCAACAATTATTTCTGTACCAGCTGCTTTAGCATGGTTGATAGCCTCAACGGTTTGTGGCATTACACCATCATCCGCAGCAACTACAAGAATAGCTATATCAGTAACCTGAGCTCCTCTTGCACGCATTGTAGTGAAGGCCTCATGTCCTGGTGTATCAAGGAATGTGATTTGACGTCCCTTTAGTCTTACAGTATAAGCACCGATATGCTGTGTAATTCCTCCTGCCTCACCAGATACAACGGAAGCAGATCTAATTCTATCAAGCAAGGAAGTCTTACCATGATCAACGTGACCCATTACAACAACAACAGGAGGACGCTGTTTCAAATTTTCATCCTTATCGTCACCATCATCGAAAAGGATATCCTCTTCAGTAACTTCTTCCATAAGCTCTGCTTTAATTCCATAGGCATCAGCAACTAGGCAAGCCGTATCAAAGTCAAGCTCTTGGTTAATTGTCACGAGCATACCGAGCTTAAGGAGTTCTTTAATAACATCAGAGCTCTTCTTCTCTATACCCTCGGCTAGTTCCTTAACAGTAATAAATGCAGGAATCTTTACGTTAGTAATCTTCTTCTCTACAACAGGAGCAGCTATATAGGAACTCTTAATCTTCTTCTTTCTACGGCCATAACCTTGATAGGAATCGAAGATGCTATCATCATTAAGCACGTCGGACACCCTACCATTGAAGGATGGAATAGATATATCGTTCTTATTTCTATTTTTATTAGCTGCAATTGGATTCTTAGAAGTATCCTTCTTTGTTGAATCGCCTTCTGTTTTCTTCTTCTCAACAGAATTGCGCTCAGCAAAATTCGCTCTGCTCGTCTTAATTTCAACTTCAAAACCACCTTCAGCCTTTGGCTTTGGAGCTCTCTTCATTGGTGGACGATTGCTTGAATCATATGAATCCTTATCCTTAGCGAATCCGCCGCCTCCACCGAAATTTCTAGGACCTGAAGAAGGTCCACCTACATTGTTATTTCGATTAGGACGATATCCACCATTGTTGTTATATCCTGAACCACTATTATTGGACTGATATCCATTATTGGATTGATATCCATTTCCGCTTCCGCCATTGTTGTTATTGTATGGTCTGTTTCCATCACGGTTGAAAGGAGGCCTTCTGTCTCTATTACCAGGAATAACAGTAGAACTCTTTACAGTTGATGTAGGCATGGAGATAACAGCCGAAGAAATCTTAGTTCTATCTGGCTGAACTGGTCTTCTTGTCGCTGCACCATCTTGTCTTGCATTATCATTATTATAGTTTGGTCTTCTTTGAGGATTATTATTTGTTGAGGAAGGAGCATTAGTATGAATGTTCTTTGGAGGATAAGGCTTCTTTATCTCATCCTTCCTTGCTGTGCCTGACTCTTGATTTGCATCAGCCTTCTTCTCTGAAACCTTAAAAGAAGCTTCCGAGTTCACAGCAGCTGGAGCAATCTTATCCTGACCCTTTTGTGGAGCACTATCCTTAGTCGCTGTAGCTTCGTTAGGTTTAATTTCAGGCTTGCTGTCGCTAGGAACAACCTTGTTTTCCTTATGTGCCTTCACAGCTTCAGTCTTACCCTCGTCCTTAGGTTCATTGGAAGCATCGGACACGGAAGTCGATGGCTTAGCTTTCTTAACACTTTCTGTTTCAACGTTCTCTGTTGCAGGTGTTATATCCGCTTCCATCTCATCAGCCTTTTTCTTATGAACTCTTCTTACTCTTAGTTCTTTGTTTCCTGAGACGCCGCCCATAATTATCTGTGGCTGCTTGTTCTCTTCTTCACTCATTAACCGCGTTCCTCCTCATCACTAAGCCCTTCTAAAAGCTCGCTCAACTTGTTTCTAAAACCGTCATCTGTCACTGCTAGAAGCGCCCTAGCCGGCTTGCCTATTGCATATCCTAGTTCACTCATGTCTGAGAATCTATATATCTCAGGCATTCTCGTATCCACTTCACTTGCTACATCAAGCAATTTACTTAGAGTATTGCCCGATATGTCTTGTGCCATGATTATCATCTTGGCTTTGTTGTTATATATTGTCTTTACTACTGCATCAAAACCGGATTCTACAAATCCCGCTCGTTGTGCAAGTCCAAGAAACCTTAATATCCTTTGCTTTTGTCCTTCCATTAAACCTCATTAGCACATTGTGCAAGTAATTCCTTAGCTAATTGTTCATAATCCGCTTCAGTAATAGGATGCCTTAAGCCTTTCGAAAGCTTATGTGCCTTGAGTTCTGCCATTATGCATTTCTCATTCCTACATAAATATGCTCCACGACCACTAACCTTTCCTGTTGGGTCGAACGTAACCGTCTCATCCTTGTTAAGAACAATTCGAATAAAATCTCTCTTATCGGCCTTTGTTCTACAGATAACGCACATTCTAAGTGGTGTCTTCTTCATACCCTACCTCAACGCTTAGTCCTAATTAATTATTCCTCTCCAGAAACCTCAGTATCTTCAGAGTCTGAATCAACTACCTCAAACATATCAAGCATCTTCTGCTTTGCATCATCTGCCTCATCAGACTCCTTCTTGATATCGATTCTAAAGCCTGTAAGCTTTGCTGCCAAACGAACATTTTGTCCGCTTCTTCCAATAGCAAGTGAGAATTGAGCGTCTGGAACAATTACCTTAGCATATCTCTCAACATCCTCTGTCCCATGAGTTGTAATCTCAGTATCCACACGAACTACCTTAGCTGGCTGCAATGCTTCACTAATAAATAACGCTGGATCCTCATTCCAATCAACGATATCAATCTTCTCGCCGCCGAGCTCATTCATAATGTCTTGAACTCTTTGTCCGCGTTGACCAACACAAGCACCCTTTGCATCTATATTCTCATCTCTAGATAAAACAGCAACCTTTGATCTTGAACCTGGCTCACGTGAAACAGCTTTAATCACTACTTCACCATTCTTTATTTCTGGAACTTCAAGTTCGAAAAGCTTCTTGACTAACTCTGGAGATGTTCTGGACAGAGTTATTGATGGATGTCCACTATGCTCCTGAACACAAAGAACAAGAAACTTCATCTTTCTATTCATATAGTAGTCTTCGTTCTTAATCTGTCCCTCTCTTGGAAGAACAGCCTCAGCACGTGCAATATCAACATATACGCATCTCGAATCTTTTCGCAAAACAGTACCGGATGTAATCTCATTAATCTTGCCAGAGAACTCTGATTGAATTCTAGCATACTCAGCTTCTCTAACCTTCTGGGATATAGCACTCTTAGCGGCAGTAGCAGCAAGACGACCGAGCTTATCAACGTCAATTCCTACCTCAACCTGATCACCAACATCAATCTCAGTATCCATTAACTTAGCTTCCTCAAGAGAAATCTGATTCTCGGCATCCTCGACTTCCTCTACAACCTCAACTAGCTTGTAAACAAAAATCTCTCCAGTAGTACGATCAATCTCTGCACCAACATTATTAATGGCTCTCGAGCTTGAGAATTCTCTTCTAAATGCTACAACTATTCCATCCTCAACAGCGTCAAGTAAGGTATCCTCATCAATACCTCTTTCTTTAGCAAGGATCTTAATGACGTCAAGTACGTTCTCTCTTGCTGGCTCGCTTTGATTCTTCTTAGGCATTTTCTTTCCCTCCAAAATTAAAAATCAATGTGTCTTACTGTTTTCGCAATATCTTTGATCGCGAAGGTCTTTTTACCTGTATTTGTATCAAAGGTTACATTCTCTTCATCTGAGCATTCAATAGTCCCCGAAAATGACTTCGTACCATCAACTTCCATATAAAGTGATACATCCATCATCTCTCCCTGGTATCTCTTGTAATCGCTTGCCGTCTCCAATGGTCTTGTCAGCCCAGGAGAGGATACTTCAAAGTAGTCTGCTTCCGAATTAATCGACTCATCTAGGATAGGGTCTATCTTACGACTGAAAGCCTCGCAATCATCCGTAGAAATTCCACCCTTCTTGTCAATGTACATTCTTAAGAAGAGATCCTTACCTTCCTTAACATATTCACAATCAACTAGGTCATAACCCATTTGTGCTGCTATTGGAAAAGCAACATCATATGCGGCTTGAGCCATCTTGGACATCTTAGGCATTATTTCTCCTTAAACGTGTAGCGTTGCATAAAAAAACGGACTAGGAAGCCCGTTTACAAACGTAATTCAGAACACATTTATGATACCACAAGCGCGTAACAGTAGCAACCAATTTTCCTTTTCTACTTTTTTCACAAAAACATCCATGAAAAAACCCAAATTCCTATTCAATTTTTACTGATTTTCAAGTATCATAAAGACATCCAATAGAGTTTCGTTTGGATAATAAGGCCAAAGGAGAATTATATTATGATTAAGATTATCGCAGGAGAAAAAGGTACTGGTAAAACAGCACTACTTGTAGATGAAATCAACAATGTAGCCGCTGACGACAACAACGTAGTCTGCATCGAGAGAGGAAACCGTTTGGATCAATACTTGAAGTACAAGGTTCGCCTTATCAACATGAAAGAATATCCTTGCTCTGGATACGATCAGCTACTTGCTTTCTTAGGCGGCATTTGTGCTAAGGATTACGATTTGACTCACATTTATATTGATAGCATTAAGAAGGTATCGGGCAGTGACAGTTTAGAAGAATTCGATGGTTTCTTGTCGAAGCTAGATGATTTCCTAAAGAATTCCTCTATAGTTGTTACAATCATTCTAAGTAGTGATGTTAATGCTCTTCCAGATTCGATTAAAAAGTTCATATAAAATTAAGTGTTTTGAGAGGCAATAACAGATGAGTATAATTGAGGATTTTAAGGCTTTTATAAGTCGCGGTAATGTAATGGATATGGCAATTGGTGTCATTATTGGTGGTGCTTTCGGAAAGATTGTTACTTCCCTTGTAAACGACATAGTGATGCCTGGTATTGGGTATTTGATTGGTGGCCTTGACTTTGCAGATATGAAATATGTCATGTCTCCAGCAGTTCTTGATAAAGCTGGTGAGATAGTAACTCCTGAAGTTGCTATTTGCTACGGAAATTTCATCAACACTGTTATCGAGTTCTTGATTATTGCCATTTGCATCTTCCTAGTAATTACTGTTATACAGAAAGCAAGAGCTAAGTTTGACGCATTACTTAAGGTACAAAAGGAAGAGGTCAAGGAAGAGCCAAAGGTTTCTGATGAGACTAAGCTTTTAACTGAAATTCGCGACCTACTTAAGGAAAAGAATTAAGAATTAAGTATTTGATTTGATTTTCGAACGAATAATAAGGCATCGGTGAATATCCGATGCCTTTTTCGTGTCATAGAAATTATTCAACGGCGCAAAGCATCCTTCATAGATTTAATGTACGAACCTACGTGTTTTGGAGCATCTTTCCCATGCTTTTCCAATAGCTTAATAATTGCCGTTCCTACGATAGCTCCGTCAGAAATATCAGCCATTTTTTTCGCTTGCTCAGGAGTGGAAATACCAAAGCCGATAGCGCATGGTACATCAGTATTCTCTCTCACTACTTTAACAATAGACGAAAGATCGGTAGTGATCTCGCTTCTCATCCCCGTCACACCAAGGCTTGATACGATATACAAAAAACCTTCGGCCTCTTTGGCAATCATTGCTATACGGTTCTCAGAGGTGGGAGCTATCAGAGAAATCAAATCTACACCGTACTTCTTACATAGAGATAGAAACTCTTCTTTTTCTTCAAATGGCACATCGGGTAAAATAAGGCCATCAATTCCAATTTGCTTGCAAGTTGAAATAAACCTTTCTGAGCCATAAGAAAATACGACATTCGCATATGTCATAAAGACTAAAGGGATTGAAATATCACGGCGAAGTTCTTTTACTAAAGCAAAAATATCATCCGTAGTAACACCGGCGGATAGAGCTCTTGCGTTTGCGCCCTGAATTACTGGCCCCTCTGCTGTTGGATCAGAGAAAGGAATGCCGAGCTCGATAAGGTCGGCGCCATTTTTGACCGCTTCACGAACCACTTCTGCAGTTGTTTCTAAATCTGGATCTCCACAGGTAATAAAGGCGATGAATGCCTTACCATTTTCAAAAGCTTTTCGAATGTTACTCATGAATATTCTCCCCTCTATAGCGTGCAATGGCAGCACAATCCTTGTCACCTCTGCCAGAAATAGTAATGACAATAATTGAATTCTTATCCATTGTTGGAGCAATTTTCAAGGCGTGCGCAACCGCATGTGATGATTCAATCGCAGGAATGATGCCCTCTGTTCTTGAAAGATACTCAAAAGCATTTACTGCCTCTTCATCCGTGATAGAAACATATTCTGCTCTGCCAACATCGTGAAGGTAGGCATGTTCGGGGCCTATTCCGGGATAATCTAGTCCTGCAGAAATCGAGTAAACGGGAGCAATCTGTCCGTAATCATCTTGGCAGAAGTATGACTTCATACCATGAAAGATTCCAACTTTTCCAGTAGCGATTGTAGCAGCTGTTTCAAAAGTATCGATGCCTCTACCCGCCGCTTCACAGCCAATCAGTCGGACCTCTTTATCGTCTATAAAATTATAGAAGCTTCCGATGGCGTTGGATCCTCCGCCCACACAGGCGATTACTGCGTCAGGAAGTCTACCTTCTAATGCAAGCATCTGTTCCTTGATTTCCTTAGATATAACTGCCTGAAAATCACGGACAATTATTGGAAACGGATGTGGCCCCATAACGGAGCCAAGACAATAATGGGTATCGCTAATGCGGGAAGTCCACTCACGCATTGCTTCTGACACCGCATCTTTAAGAGTCGCCGTTCCCGACTTTACCGGAATAACTTCCGCGCCCAATAAGCGCATACGGTATACATTGAGTGCCTGACGTACAGTATCTTCTTCACCCATAAACACAACACATTCCATCCCCATAAGCGCAGCTGCAGTAGCAGTAGCGACACCATGCTGACCCGCTCCGGTCTCAGCGATTAGTCTTGTTTTCCCCATTTTCTTGGCCAGCAGCGCCTGTCCCAAAACATTATTTATTTTATGAGCGCCGGTATGATTTAAGTCTTCCCTTTTTAGATAGATTTTTGCTCCATTAAGGTCCTGAGTCATTTTTTTAGCATAGTACAACCTTGATGGTCTACCTGCGTATTCATCGAAAAGAGATTTAAGTTCTCTATTGAACTCCGGGTCATTTTTATAATGGTTATAAGCTTCTTCCAGTTCAATTACCGCATTCATCAGTGTCTCAGGTATATACTGACCGCCGTGGATACCAAAGCGTCCGTTTGGATTAGTCATACTTGGCCTTCCTCTCTGACAGCTTCAATAAATGCTGTCATTTTTGCTTTATTCTTGAGTTTATCTGTTTCAATACCGGAACTGACGTCTACAGCATAAGGATGAAGCATCGTTATCGCCTCTTTCACATTGTCGAGAGAAAGTCCCCCTGCGAGAAAATATGGTCTTCTAATACTCTTTATGAGTTTCCAGTCAAATGTCGTTCCTGTCCCAGCGCCGGAATCGAGCAGAACATAATCGGCGATGCAGCATTCGGCTGCTTCTAAGTCCTTTTTCGATTCTATTCGAAAAGCCTTGATAGTCGGCTTATTGGTAAGGCGACGAAGGCTCTGAATATAATCTTCATCCTCGTGACCGTGGAGCTGAGCAATATCAATAATTCCGTTGTCTAAGAGATAAGCGATTTTCTCGGGCATCTCATTAACAAACACTCCAACCGCAAGAATATCACGCGAAAGCATTTGCTTCAATTCCTTGGCTTTTTCCGGAGTAATACATCGATGACTACCGGTCGCAAACACAAATCCGACATACTCGGGACGAAGCTCATTAGCCGCTTCTATATCACAAGGGCGAGATACCCCGCAGAATTTTACTTTTGTCACATCATACCTCGCAGTTCTGAAAGCTTTGCTTTTTTATCAGTAGCACGCATCAATGTTTCACCAACTAATACGGCGTTCACTCCGATCTCACGGAGTTTTTCTACATCTTCCGCGCTACTGACACCGCTTTCAGAAACAAATACAACATCTGCTGGAACCAAAGATCTAAGTCTGCGACTATTCTCAGAATTAACGGAGAAATCCTTAAGGTTACGATTGTTAACGCCAATTACTCTAGCTCCTGCATTTATCGCTACCTGGACTTCCTTCTCGACATGTACTTCTACGAGAGCAGACAGACCTAACTCGTCGCAGATATTTATATAGTTTCTAATCTGTGTTTCATCCAGGATCGCGCATATGAGAAGGACCGCAGATGCTCCCAAGAGTTTCGCTTTGTAAATCATATATTCATCAACTGTAAAGTCCTTTTGAAGACACGGAACAGAGACAGCGGAGGCGATTTCTTGAAGATAGTCATTGCTTCCCAAAAACCATTTTGGCTCAGTTAATACGGAAATGCAGTCTGCACCGGCTGCTTCATATTCTTTTGCTATCTGCATATATGGAAATTCAGAATCAATCAGTCCTTTGGATGGGGATGCCTTCTTGCATTCGCATATAAAGGAGACACCAGGCTTCTTCAACGCCTTTTCGAAAGCAAAATCGCCTTTGGGAGAAGCATAAGCCTTTTGCTTTACTTCTTCTAGGGATACCGTTTTCTTCGCGTCTTCTACTCGTTCACGAGCGTGGTATGCTAACTGATCCAGAATCGTCATGCCTTTGTCCCCTTGCTTTCTGAAGATTCGCCGCGATTGCTAATCTCAATAAGTTTATTTAGTGTTTCCATTGCTTTTCCAGAATCGATAATCTGTCCTGCAAGTGCGATTCCGTTCTTCAAACTATCAGCCTTACCACCGATATAAAGAGCTGCACCAGCATTAATGAGAACAGCATTTCGCTTATGTCCATTTTCTCCGTTAAGAATAGCTAGAGTAATCTTGGCGTTTTCTTCAGGCGTTCCACCTCTTAAATCCTGTTTAGTACAGCGCGCAAAACCAAAATCCTCGGGCGTTATAACAGAGGATTTGAACCAGCCGTCCTTGATTTCGCAAATTGAAGTTGGCGCACTCATGGAAATCTCATCCAGCTTATCCTGACCATATACAACCATACCACGCTTAATACCTAGACTTACAAGAACCTGTGCCAAAGGCTCCACCAGATACTCATCATACACGCCAAGAAGCTGCATGGACGGAGAGCCAGGATTGGTTAGCGGACCAAGGATGTTGAATACAGTACGGAAACCGAGTTCCTTACGAATAGCACCTACATATTTCATAGATGAATGATAATTCTGCGCGAAAAAGAAGCACATTCCAACCTCTTTCAATAGTTCAAGGCATTTCTCAGGACTTTGATGAATATTGACGCCAAGCGCCTCCAAGCAATCAGCGGTTCCACACATAGAGGACGCAGCTCTGTTTCCATGCTTAGCAACTTTCATGCCGCCTGCTGCCGCAACTAATGCTGATGTTGTTGAAATATTGAAGCTATGTGCATTATCACCACCAGTACCAACTATTTCAAACAAATCCATTCCAGTCTCAACTCTAGTAGCGTGCGCTCTCATTGCTGCAGCACATCCGGCGATTTCATCCGTTGTCTCTGCGCGTGCGCTCTTTGTTGACAAAGCGGCCAAGAATGCAGCATTCTGTGTTGCAGTTGTTTCGCCGCTCATGATTTCATTCATGACGGTATAAGCCTCATCGTATGTTAGGTCTTCTTTATTTACTATTTTTGTAATTGCTTCCTTAATCATGATTCAAATCTCCTTTTATAAAATTCCTTATTATTGTTTTTCCGACTGGTGTCAAAATTGATTCTGGATGGAACTGAAGTCCAAAAATTGGATATTCCTTATGTTGAACTGCCATTACTTCTCCATCAGCGGTCGTAGCTATGACTTTCAAGCATTCAGGGATAGTAGCGGGATCAGCTGCAAGAGAATGATATCTTGCAACCAGATTTGTTTCTGGACAATCTCGAAAAATCGGTGAGCTTGTATCGAATTTTGCAGATGACTGTTTACCATGCATTAGTTCTTTAGCATAGGTCACAGTTGCTCCGAAAGCGGCACAGATAGACTGATGTCCAAGACATACACCTAAGATAGGGATATCTTTACCTAAAGCTTTTGCTACCTCAATAATTACACCTGCGTTCTCAGGTCTGCCAGGACCAGGCGATAGAATAATATGGTCTGGCTTCATATCAGATATCTGGCTAACAGTCATTTCATCATTGCGAATTACCTTGATGTTCGGCTCTATCTCACCGATAAGCTGAAAAAGATTATAGGAAAAGCTGTCGTAATTATCTATAAGTAGAATCATAGTTCCTCCTGTGCAAGCTCTAGTGCTTTAAGAGAAGACCTAGCTTTGTTAAGGCACTCTTCGTATTCCTTTTCGGGAACTGAATCTGCCACTATGCCGGCTCCACTTCTGACAAAAACCTTACCGTTTTTCTTGTATGCGATACGGATAGCTATGCAGGTATCCATATTTCCTGTGAAGTCGATATATCCGATGGCACCACCGTAGATGCCACGCTTGTTGTTCTCAAGTTCGCCGATTAGCTGGCAAGCTCTGATTTTTGGGGCGCCAGAAAGCGTTCCCGCCGGCAATACCGCTTCGATGGCATCAAGAGCATCTTTGTTTTCCATAATATCACCGCGTACAGTGGAGCCTATATGCATTACATGAGAGAACCTCTCAATGGAATGTAGTTTTTCGACTTGTACAGAACCGAATTTGCTGATTTTTCCGAGATCATTTCTGCCAAGATCCACCAGCATGTTATGCTCAGCAAGTTCCTTCTCGTCGCAGAGAAGTTCGGCCTCCAGTGCCTTGTCTTCTTCCGCCGTTCTGCCTCTTGGACGTGTGCCAGCTAGAGGGAAAGTGTGAAGTACGCCATTATCCAACTTAACCAATGTTTCAGGAGAAGCACCTGCAACTTCTACATCAGTTCCTGAAAAGTAAAACATATATGGCGAGGGATTGATTGTTCGAAGAACACGATAAGTGTTCAAGAGACTACCTTCAAAAGGCGCGCTTAGACAGTTGGAAAGTACAATCTGAAAAATATCGCCTTCGTGGATATAATTCTTTGCTTTCTCTACCATCTCACAGTACTGTTCCTTACTGAATAAAGCAGTAACTTCACCTTGGAGAACTCCGCCAGGTTCATTCTTCTTCTCTCCAGTGCGAAGTAGAGACTCTATTTGTTTTAGCTCCCAAACTGCCTTATTATAGTTTGTCTCTGGCTCATCAAGCTGCATATTTACAATCAGAATGATTTTTTGACGTATGTTATCAAAGGCAATTACTTTATCGAAAAGCATGAGATCGACATCTCTGAATTTCTCATTATCCTCCACTTCAACTCTCACGCTCGGTTCGCTGTATCCTAGAAAATCGAAGGAAAAGTAACCTACAAGCCCTCCAGTGAAGGGGGGCAGATCGTCAAAACGAGGACTCTTATATTGGGAAAGCACTTCCCTTATATATTTCGAAGGATTTCCTGTAACGTATTTTAATTTCCCGGCTTCCAGGACACCATCTGTTGTTCCGCCAATGCATGTTATTTCCATTATTGGATCAAAACCAAGAAACGTATATCTTCCCCATGTTTCATCTGCCTGCGCAGACTCCAACATATAACAGTGCTTGGATACATTTTTTAGTTTCTTCATCGCTTCAATGGGAGTTATGAAATCTGAAAGTATCTCGCAACTAACTGGAAGTACATCGTATTTCCCATCAGCCACTATTTTCTCGACATCATTCAAAGTAGGTGAAATCTTCATGTTTTTTCCTCCTAATAATTCTTTTGCTTTTCTGACAAAGGAGTAAAAAAAACGCCCTTGACAGAAGATTCCTTCTGTCAAGGACGAATAAAAAACTTTATCCGTGGTGCCACCTTGATTCACGGATCGCTCCGTGCGCTTAGCAGGATACTAACATATCCCCGGCAAATGACGTCTGCCTTCAACGTCGCAGAATACTCAGCAAAACAATGTGCTTTTGACTGCGCCCTCAACGGTCCATTTGACAAAATGTATCTTACCTGATTCTCAGCATCGCAGGTTCTCTGTAAAGGCATTATTGCCGTTATCTCCGCTTCAACGGTTTGCAATATTTAATTTGTCACATATTAGCATTTGCTAATAATGATGTCAACATCTCTACTTAATTGCCTAACAATAAATTGATAGTTTATTTGAGTTTTTTTCTCTTGGTAGTTCCTAATAATGGAACTTCCACCCTCGGTTTAGTTCAATAATGCTTTCGAAAAAATACCCGCCACGCCTTTATTCGACGTGACGGGTGATATAACTCATATCTATCAATAATTATCAGCAAACTCTACAAAGTATGCTTGCGCATGAGCGCAAACTGGACAAACCGTTGGAGCTGATGAACCATGATGAATGTATCCGCAGTTTAAGCACTTCCAAAGTGTAACGCCGTCGCGCTCAAATGTAACTCCCTGCTCGAGATGCTCAAGAATCTGACGATATCTCTTCTCATGCTCTTTCTCGACTCCAGCAACCAATGAGAACAAAGTAGCTATCTGAGTGAAGCCCTCTTCCTTTGCCTCTTCAGCAAATCTCTTATACATATCTGTCCACTCGCTATACTCACCATTTGCAGCTTCTAGAAGATTTGTCTTTGTGTCAGGAACATCGCCATCGTTAAGAAATTTGAACCATAGCTTAGCGTGTTCTCTCTCGTTTCCTGATGTCTCAGCAAAAATATCCGAAATCTGAACATATCCTTCCTTGCGTGCCTTTGAAGAAAAATAACTGTACTTGTTTGTTGCCATAGACTCTCCAGCAAATGCTGTCTGTAGATTAGCCTCTGTCTTTGATCCTTTTAATTCCATCTTAGTTTCCTCCTATTAATTTACTTGTTCGTTCTTGGAGCACATAGGACAAATACCTTCAGCTGAAATGGTTATACTCGTTGTAGTGCTACCAGAAATTGGCTTGTAAAACGATTTAACGTCTGGCAAGTCCAAATCCAGAACACAAGAGCACTTCAAACAGTAAAAATGACCGTGAAAACAATTTGTACTGTCGTAGTGCATCTCTCCGCAAGGACTAACTAACTTAAGAATCAGACCAGAATTGGATAGCTTCTCAGTAACGTTATACACACTTGAAAAAGAGATGTGAGGATAATCATTCACTATTGAATGATAAATCTGATCGCATGTTGGATGCGTCTTATTGTCAAGCAAATAATCATATACAACCAGTCGAGGCCTCGTAATACGTAGCCCCTCTGCCTTCAATGCTTTCTCTGCTCTCGAAAAATCTCTCATGAATATTCACCCAAACATATCCTACGTTATGGGTAAATTATAATCATTCTAAATAAGCAAGTCAAGAAAGAATTACATTTTGTTCTTCTTTTTCTTGTTTTTCTTCTTGGAATCTTTCTTTTTCTTCAGTTTGCTCTTAATCTCCTCAATATCTGGAGCCTCAATCGATACTTTTGGTTTAGGAACACTAGAATTCTTTTTAAGTGATAGCTTACTTGCTTTGTCCTTTTTGACCTTTGGAAGTCGTACTTTATTATCAATAGAAACTATTGGTGGCTGTGTGAGTTTCTGAAGATAGGACGAGATTGCATTTAGCATTTCTACATTTATCGAGAAGTAAATACAACGCCCTGTTTTTCGAGCAATCAAAACCTCGCTATCGGTCATCAGGCTAAGATGATGTGACATCGTCGGCTGGCTAATCGAGAACTGAGGGAGAATGTCCATAGAACGAAGTGGGCCTACAGACGCAATCAACTCTAATATGCGAACTCGCATTGGTTCACCTAATATTGCTAAAGCTCCAATTACCTTCTCATCGTTTTCAAAGTATGACATGGTCGCCTCCAATTATGCAGTAAGTCTGTCTCTTAGTGCTTCTTCAAATTCTACAAGGTTAGCGCAAGCAACGACTACGGTATTCTCCTCCAGAAGAATATCCTCGTCACCACGAACAAGAATAGTAAGCGGCACACCTAGCTTCTTAAGCATCAGGAGCTGATACTCTTTGCTTGCTTCAGTCGATAGATACTTGCATAGAAGACTTAGCACTTGCTTTGCGTCTTCAAGATAAATGCCAGAGAGCTTCATAAGGTGATCTATAACATAAACGCCAAAAACATCGTTGAAATTTAGTACCGTCTTTGTTGGATAAACGCTTGTAAAAGCAGTTATTGACAGCTTCGACACCAACCCCAGACTTACAAAATCACTCATCGGTATGCTGAAGTGCTTAACGTTGGACGAGAAAACATCTTTCATTTGCTCAACAGTCAACTCGCTCTTAAGCTCTTTGATTTTGGTAATTCGTGAGATTATCTTTTCGCGCGGGAAAAAGGTCGCCTGGCCGATATCTGTAGCCTTATGAATGAACCATTTTTCAGGGATTAAGCCCTCCCTTTTCCAGCGATATAATGTTCCATATGATATTTGCATTGCTCTTAATAATTGCTTTTTTGAAATCAATTCTTCCTTCATTGTATCCACCACCCTATATTGTCTTATTCAAATTCTTACTATCTAGATTCTAGATTAACAATGTTACAGTACCAAGACAAAGCAATAAAAAATGTGACACAAAACGGGCCCTGACTTAAGTAGTCAAAGCCCGCTGCTTACTGCAATTTATGTCTAATTAAATGAACGCACCGAGAATATCTTCAAAGCCCCCCATAAAAGACTCAAAAGCTGATTGAATGAAAAAATAAGAAAATACTGATGCAATTATCCCAATAACCAGTAAAATCAAAAACCACATCAAGAAAGCTCTCTCGAAACTCTTAAGGTTCTTATTCTTTGGAGCAAAGGAAAGAATGATAATCATAAAAATATTAACTACTGGTATGCAATTTAGAAGCATCAACCAGAAATATGCAGCCGTTGATATTGGCTTATATTCTGGTGGACAAACGTTAATCAACTCTTGTTGCTTAACCTTTTTATCTATCTTCTTCTGGTTCTTAGCTTCTAGCTTAGCCTTCTTTGCTTCTTCGGCACGTTTAGCACTCTCCGCCCTCTTTGCCGCTTGCTCTTCAGCTTTCTTAGCAGCAGCAATCTGTGCTGGCGTTGGCTGACTAGGAACATTTTGTGCTGGAGCCGCTGTAGCAACAGGATTTGCAGATACTGTAGGAGCTACCGCAGGTACAACCGGAACTATAGGAACTACTGGAGCTATTGGAACAATAGGAGCCGCATTAACAACTGGAGTATCCTCTACAGGAGCTACAGCAATTACTGGAGCTTCCGCCTCAACAACTAGGTTAGCAGTATCATCCAAAGATTCCTCTACTATAGCACTGTCTTCTTTGATAGCTTCAACAGGCTCTTCTGGCTTTGCTTCGCCTACTATCTCAATTCCCTTAACCACACCAAAACCTTCTTCTGGTTCTTGAGTAACCACAGGAGCCTCAGATACTGTAGCTTCTGAATCGGATGAATCAATTACAACACGCTCTCCACACTCACTACAAAATGAAGCACCTTCTACAATCTCGGAATCACACTTCTTACATTTCATTCTGAATCCTCCTATTATTTAAGTGTACTAATTATAACATAATAAGGACTTGATAAGCTATTGCATATAATCAAAGTTCCCTGTAGTATAATATGCGTCATTTGAATATAAAGTCACTTAAAGTGGGTGGTTAGCTCAGCTGGTTAGAGTACTTGCTTGACATGCAAGGGGTCGTTGGTTCGAGTCCAATACTACCCACCATTTTATTTTTGTATTTGTATTGTAACTACTACATATTCTCCAGCCTGTAATGTTATTCTTTGAGTTCTGCTTGTCAGTCGATAACTCTGAATAATAATACCCGAAGAAGAATACCTGTTCACTCTACTTTCTCCTTCAGCACCAGCATTCTCAATTACGAACTGTTGCTGGCTAGACGAAGAGTTCGACACAATAATGTATCTTGTCGATTCCACTTCATACATTGCACAAGAACAATTGTGCATCAACATTTCCGCAGTTTGTGAAGAAGTCTCATCTATAGGATTCAAGGCCTCCAAGGACAATCTAGAACTATATCTGAATTGATTAATCGTTGAGACAAAATTGAAGAAGTCATCAACTCCGGCTTCCAAATTATCACGAATAGTATCATTATACTCAGAAGGCACAAAAATCATATTGGACTCATTGTCGATTGCAAGATAAGAAGTTCGTACATCATACATTACTCTTCTCGAAAAAGCCGACGAATCAGACAGCAATACCGACATATATTGTCCCGAGCTAATGGGCTGTGCATATCGACTTACGATTGTCGCCGATCCATCATATAACTCATACGACATCGACAGACTTGAAATGAACTCTCCCGTTACAGCGGTGCCGTGGGAAGTAACTCGCGGAGAATTATATCCCGCATCATCCATTGCTTCATTAACCAAGTCAGTGAATGTAGTTCCTGAAGTAGAAGTTGTATCTATACTTATATTCAAGTCGACCTCACTACAGTGATAGTCCGCACTAGATAGCATCATTCCACCTTCATAGTTCATGCCATCCAAAAATACTATTCGATCCTTAAGTTCAGTATAGTACTCGGAGCTTCTAATAATTCCTGTTATGTAATCAACATATGCACTCTTTTGGATATCACTAACGAAGTTACCCTCGCTATCGTTAATCTCAATATAAATCGTCTCAAATTGACGCGACCACGGGAACGCCGTACCGTTATCAATTCGAAGTTTTCCATAAGTTGACGATACCGAACCGCACATATACTCTAGTATGCCGTTTACAATGGTCGGATCCGTACATGAGCCAAAGACAAGCCAAGGCGTAGACTGACTATCTCGCACAAGTCTAAGCGACTCCTCTAGCGAAGCGCAGTTTCCCACTTGCATAGGAACACCGTTACCATCAACACTCAGTGAATTTGAGGAAGTGCCGTTCAAGAAAATACTGCTTTCGCTAAGTCCAGTCTCCCCAATTGAGAGGTTATTCAAACGAATAACTGATGGTGTCGCTTCCACTATTGCATCTCGAAAATAACTTGATATAGATTCTTTAGAATTCTTGTCCAATCCTAGATATATACCATCAACAAAAAGGACCCCTTGCCCCTCGAAAGAGATATTTAGTCTAACCGGTCCCTCCTCAAAAGCGCTAGTATCATTTATTGCGAAAACATACGAATACATAGTAAACTTGCCGTTTGCTGAAACAGAGAAGCCTTGCTCTTCAAAGCCTTCCCCGGATATCCAAATATTGACATCTCCATTGTTAATTCCACTTTGCTTAAGATAAATATCGATTCTATAGAAAGCATTCTCTTCAAAAATATCGCTAGCACTTCCATTAAGCTCCTGAGAAAGCATATGAATATTATCTGATAATCCTGTCACTCTAGCGCAATTACTTCCATATCCATTAGCAGAGTCCTGAACGACAGAAAGATAAGTATCTGGTCCATAATAATCCCATGTCTCACTTCCCGTTCCAACTTGCCAAGACGACGCTAAAGTATCATCTAACATATCTTCTTCGTCATCATTTTCTGATATTTCGTCCTGGCTGCCTTCAAAACTATTAGCCGCTATACAATTACGAGTAGCTTCAATAAAGCAAATGTCGCCCGGAAGAATAGAGCTTAAAGAATTGCCATCAATTCTAATATCCGACAAAATTGAAGTAATCCCTATAGTGTTATTCCTAAGTACAATAACCTTACCATTAGGAGCGCTATAGATTTCATCATATGAGACGCCATCAGAGGAGGCAATTGATACGGTATCGATATTTGAATCAACTAGATATGTAGCACCATTTGAATCAAGAACAACGATATTATTCTCATCCGCTACAATAAGCGAAGCTACATTCGACGAATAATTGCTTACTCCAGACAGAGTGGAACAAGTTGCATCCCCGCTATCATTATACTCACACTTTACTATCGTTCCGTTATTCAAAAGGCAATAGAAATCATCCCCAAAAACATCAACATCTACTACTTCTGATTCGATAACGCTCTCTAGGACGCTTTCCTGTCGAAAAACAAGTCCATTCAAAGAAACATAAGCCTCGGCATCGCTTGATACTATCATTACTCTATTGCCAGACGACTCAATGGCAGCAATACCTGACTCGATGCCAAGATCTAAAGCAATCACTTCACCATCTGAATAGACCAAAACCTCTCCATTAGATAAAGCAGCAACAACAGCATTACCAACACTTGCGATATTTTGAATCTCGACGGACTCATTAATAAGCATCGCTCCAATTTCAGCATCTTCAGTTACCAGAGAGAAATTTCTACCATCTACCGAAGAATACAAAGTTCCCGTACTAGTAATCGCATATATCTCTGTGGCATTACTGCAAATATCTTTGAATTCAATATCCTCAGCTTCAAATACATGCATTAATTGTTCATCGCTAATATCGGATATTAACTTACCAGACTGGGTCAAAGCTACTAAAGTATTGTTCAGATAATCGATATCAACTATAGTATCCGTTATCCAAAGTCCATTCGGATCTTCAATTGTAACCTCATTACCAATTTGAGCCTCATCATAGCCTAGAACTGCGCCCTGATACTTAAGAATCATAGCACCTGTCTCATCCATAGAGAAAACGCGAATATTCGCATTTGAGTCTATATTAAACTGATTTAATTCATCTGAATCAAAATATATATGCGCCTCGTCAGCACTAGCTACCGTAAGTGAGCAAACTTCGTTTGAGTTCTCAAAAGACGGATCCATAATGAAGTTGCTCATAGGAATTCGATCCAGATTTAATCCAACTCCATCAAAATCCATTGCTTCCCCATTTATTGGGGTTGCAGGAATTCTAACCAGCTCATTACGAGTTCCAAAAGCACCAGTAACCGCTAGAAGAAATATGGATAGAAGAACGATTACACAAAATGAACCTAAGAAAACAAATAGCTTTCTTTTCTTGAATCTTCCATATGCACGTGTAAAGAACCCGTTACTCACTAATCAAGGCATCTCCTTCAATATTCTCTATTGCGACATCATGCTCTTGCTTTATCTTGAGATTCTTCGCATTACTGTTATATAGGGAATACATAATTACAAGACATATAATCGCAGGTAAGATGAAGCTGATCTCCACCATAAAAATCTGCATTTGAATCGCCTCTGATACTCCGTCACTGATTCCGAAGGTTTTGTTATCCAGGAGAATACTAGTAACGGTCGTCCCAAAGAAATTAAATATGGCGTGTGCCAAAATCGAACATCTTATATCTTCAGTAAATGCATATACACATCCTAGGGCAATTCCACAAATGCTAGCATAGATTATTTGAACCGCACCGCTGTGCATGAAGCCAAAAGATAAAGCGGCAAGAACTATGGCAATACCTTGAGGCATGCTTTTTCGAAAAGAACCAAGAATCATACCCCTAAACAAAAGCTCCTCAAATACTGGAACAGCAACAATTACAACAACGGCATAAAGCAAAACCTTTAGGTACGAAGGCTCGCTAACTTGTGAGTCCATTTGATTCGAGTATTCCTCAATTAGCTTGCCTATAGCCTCGTTAGACTGACTTAAATAAGTGATAATACCAAAATACACGTTGGTAAACCCAAGCATTCCAAGAGAAACGACTCCCGCCAACAAATACATTACTGGCTTAGCCTTCTTCAACTTCACAATCTTCTTATATGGATTCTTAGGGATAAACAAAAACGCGAATAGCGCTATCAAGAGAACTACCTCGGAAATCATTGAACCAATTTCCGGATTAGCATCATAGTCAAAACCGAATAGAGAAAATACAAAGAAAACAACTAAACAAACTGCAAAGTAGCCGACTACAAAGGCAACCACTTGGAGTATGCTCAGTAGCACCGCTATTATTCTCTGTGAAACTCTTTTCTTCTTATCTTCATCCATATAATGTTGGACTCCTTACTGTGACGAACGAGTACGGAATTGCGTATTGGAAGCAAACTTCACGCCTGAAGGATTTGTTGTCTCCGATGCTGCAAACCGTCTCATGAAAAATTCAAAAGTCCTGTTAATTTCTTCATTATCCTTAATCGAATAAAAGTACTGATCGCCCTTCTCTCCGTACGAAGTACGCATAATGACGAGCTCAGGTTTTCTGTGATTACCATCATCTGGTTCATAATTGTACATAACGACATATTCGTATTTGGAAAATACGAACGTATCAATAACGGAAAGAAAATATTCCTTTCCGTTACTAGCGTCTCTAATAACAATCAACTCTTCGTCCTTGATAGTTTTATTAACATCAATTTGAGTTGTCGCCTTAGTTTTCTTATTAAGGGATCTATTACTCTTCTGATTCTTCATCGCTCATTGATTCTTCGCATAACTTGTCGTAGAAATCAAAAACGGCATCCTCTTCTTCTTCTTCAAGAGTAGAAATTGTAATATCGCCATTCTCATCTTCTACTTCCTGAGCAATAACCATCTCAGGCTCCTCATCCATAGTAAGTAGAACACAATAACTCTTATCATTGAATTCAAAGCTATCCACATATGCGAATTCAAAAGACTCACCAGTCTCTTCATCAACGAGAGTAATTATTGATTCTTCTTCCATATCTTCGTCGCTTTTACCACTCTGACATCCACAATCGCAGTCTGGACCACAATCGCAGTCTGGACCACAATCGCAATCTGACTTTGTCTCATCACAATTACATTCTGTATCGCAATTGCATCCTGACTTTGTCTCTTCGCAATTACATCCTTCACCGCACTCGCAGCCCTTCTTATTATCGTTGTCCATCATATGTTTGTCTCCTATCATATTTATTCTCGTATGTTGTATATCTTAATCAAGTTATTATAGCATACTATCGGTCATAATCGATGCTGCTCCATGTATTCCCTAAGGATAATTTCAGCTGCCACTTGATCAATTATGCTTTTCTGCTTCTTTGCCTTAATGTTTGTCTCATGAAGCATGCGCGAAGCTATGACTGTTGTATATCTCTCATCCTTGTAGGACGGCGATATATCGACTAGCTTCTCTAGCTCCTGCCCGAAAAGTTCGGCTTTCTTCTGCGTCTCCGACTCCATTCCGTCTGTTCTTATCGGCTTACCTATTACAATCTCTGTGACATTCTTCTCTTTCACGATTTGAGCTATTCTGTCAAGGGCCCAGTTCCAATCTATGCTGTTCCAATTAACTGTCTCAAAACCATTAGCTGTAATTCTAAGCTCATCAGAAAGCGCAACGCCTATGTGACGCATTCCAAAATCAATCCCCATTACTCGTCCTTTATTTGCCATAGTGATATATAATCTACCTTTCAAAAAAAAGCAACAAAGCGAAAACTTTGCTGCCTACTTAAACCTTCGCATTAGATATTCAAAATCATCTAAGTCTAGAGCAATACTCGTTAATAATTACCTCAAGCAATTCATCTCGCTCGATTCTACGAATAATTCCTCTAGCACCTTTGTAATTTGTGATGTATGTAGGATCTCCAGAAATAAAATAACCAACTAATTGATTGATTGGATTATATCCTTTTTCCTTCAAAGCGTCGAGAACGTATGTCATTAGTTCCCTTACGTTTGCCGACTTGTCTGCTGAAAAATTAAATCTCGTTGTCTCTGAATCCAGCATCTCATCACCCCCGATTTTGATAAAACTATTTGAGTTTTATTGTAGCATACTTTGATCTCTATTTAGCGTGTTTTGTTCTGTTTTTTTGCGGTTATCTAAATAATATCAGAATAATTGTCTATTAAGAGAGCTCCATCCTTAGCTATATGGGCTTTCGCAACTACTACTTGTCCTTTCAAACTCCCTGCTACTTCTTGGTTTACAGGCTGACCATTGATTCTATAAATCCTTGAATGCACGTATTCACGTGTGTACCCATTAATATAGCCAGGTTCGCAGTTATCTCCTTCGTAATATGCCTCGAGAAGAATAGAAACATCTTGGTTAAGCTTAGTCAACGCGTACTTTTGCTCAAGTTCTTTTGATAACTCGTTGAGAACAGCAGCCCTCTGCTTACCTACACCCGAAGGGAGTTGCGCCATTTGAGCGGCCACTGTTCCTTTTCGAACAGAGTAAGGGAATACATGAAGCTTTGAGAAGGCGAGCTTCTCGACAAAGGCTTTTGTTTCAAGAAACTCTTGCTCGGTTTCTTGAGGGAATCCGCAGATTACATCCGTCGTCAAAGACATGCCCGGAAAAGCCGCGCGCAATTTCGCTACAATAGTCTCATATTGTGCGGCAGTGTACTTACGATTCATTCGCTTGAGCACAGTATCGCTACCGCTTTGAAGCGATAAATGAAAATGAGGGCAATATTTATCTATCTTAGATAACCCCAAGATGAATTCATCCGTAAGTGACATTGGCTCTAGAGAGCCCATGCGAATTCTTTCAATGCCTTCTACCAGGGACGCACTCTCAATTAAGGATAGAAGCGACATGATATCCTCGCCGCGATCTTTGCCATACGAACACAAGTGAATGCCAGTAAAGACAATCTCTTTAAAGCCTTTTGAAGCAAGATATTCTATTTCTTTCATGCAATCAAGCTTGTTGCGGCTAACTACTCGTCCGCGAGCATACGGAATGATGCAGTATGTGCAGAAGCTATCGCAACCATCTTCAACCTTGATAAAGGCTCTTGTCTCTTCAGGAGAAAGAACCGTGCCAAACTCCTTATATGTGTCCTTAGTTGTCACTTGCGGTTTTACGTGATTAGAGATATGCGTAGGCGTCGCTTTTGAGGCGATAAATTGAGAAACTTTTTCGACTAAGTGCACTTTATCTGAAGTGCCGCAGACTATATCTGCATCTATTTTTCCTTCGCGAAGCCCAGATGCGCAACCCATAGCACAGATTATTGCATTTGGGTTGAGTCGTCCAAATTTACGAAGCTGCTGAGACGATTTACGATCTGCTTCTCCTGTTACAGAACAGGTATTAACGACACAGATATCGGCACTTGGAACGTCATCTGTAATCTCGTATCCCGCTTCAATAAACTGTTCCCTGACAGCATCGGTTTCGTATTGATTTACACGACAACCAAGTGTGTAAAAGAATACCTTCATCATTGTCTTATCTTGATATGAGTCTCACGAAGCTGTTGTTCGGTAACATCTCCAGGAGCGCCACACATTAAATCTTGTGCATTGCCATTCATAGGGAACGCGATGACTTCTCTAATGCTATCTTCGTTTCTAAGGAGCATGATCATACGATCAACTCCAGGAGCCATTCCTGCATGAGGAGGTGCGCCATATTGGAATGCTGTATAAAGTGCAGAGAATCTTGCCTTTAGCTCATCCTCTCCGTAACCAGCAATTTCAAAAGCCTTCTTCATGATGTCAAGGCTGTGGTTACGAACCGCACCTGAAGATAGCTCGCATCCGTTACAAACAATATCGTATTGGAAAGCAAGAATATCCTCTGGCTTCTTTGTTTCTAAAGCCTCTAAACCGCCTTGTGGCATAGAGAAAGGATTGTGCGTGAAAATGTAGCCCTTAACTTCCTTATCGTACTCGTACATTGGGAAATCGTTAACATAGCAGAATCTGTATGCATTCTTTTCGATAAGGTCCAAAGACTCGCCTAATCTAGTTCTAATCTTGCCAGCAAAAATGCTTGCTTGCTGTTCGTTATCGGCAATGAAGAAAATCGTATCTCCTACCTCTAGTGAAGCTAGAGTCTTAATCTCGTCCTTCATATCGTCTGGAATGAACTTATCGATAGGACCCTTGAATGTTCCGTCTTCAAGTACCTCCAAATATCCAAGACCGCCCATTCCTATCTCCTGCGCGAACTTTAGGAGCTTCTCATGCTGACCCTTGGACATATTTGCATGAACCTTTAGTCCGCGAACCGTCTTGTCAAAAAACGGCTTGAACGAACATCTTTGGAAGAACTCGCTCAAATCAATAATTCTTAGTGGATTACGAAGGTCAGGCTTATCTGTACCAAACTCAAGCATCGCCTGCTTATATGAAATGATTGGATATGGTGCCTTAGTAACCACGCTTCCTTCTGGAGCAAATTTCTCGAAAGTAGCTGTAAGAACTTCCTCACCAACTGCGAAAACATCCTCTTGCGTAGCAAAGCTCATCTCGAAGTCGAGCTGATAGAATTCTCCAGGAGAACGGTCCGCACGAGCATCCTCATCTCTGAAGCATGGAGCTATTTGGAAGTATTTATCAAAGCCAGAAACCATCAACAATTGCTTGTACTGCTGAGGAGCCTGAGGAAGAGCATAGAACTTGCCCTTAAACTTACGGGATGGAACGATATAGTCTCTAGCACCCTCTGGTGAAGAGGCACAAAGAATTGGTGTCTGAATCTCAAGGAAGCCCATCGAAGTCATCTTTTCGCGAAGGAAAGAAATGACATTGGAACGGAAGACAATATTATCCTTAACCTTCTGATTACGTAAATCAAGATAACGATACTTTAGTCTGACATCCTCTCGAATTTCTTTAGAAGTCATAATTTCAAAAGGAAGCGGACTATAAACCTTACCTAGAAGGTCAACGCTTTGAGCCTCTAGCTCGATTGTGCCAGTTTGAATCTTTGGATTGTATGTCTCCTCATCGCGATGATTAATGATACCTTCGACCGAGATACAGTCTTCCTTAGCTAAACCATCAAGAAGCGAAGTGTCTCTCATTACAACTTGAAGGATTCCATACATATCTCTAAGGTCTATGAAAGAAACACCTCCGTGGTCACGAATGTTCTCAATCCAACCAGCAGCGCGAATTGTCTTGCCAACATCCGCCTCAGAAATCTCATTATTCAGTCTGTCTCTAAAAATGTTCTTCGTACTCATAAATTCTCTCCTTCATCAATTACAAAAGGCATAAAAAAACGCCCAAACGCATCTGTACTAGCGTTCAGGGCGAACATAATCTTAAGTCCGCGGTACCACCTGATTTATTAGGCAAAGCCTAACCTCTTTAGTTCCTTATCGACGGAAAACGGCCTTCCTAGTAGACAATCTCTTCTCCAAACTTATTCTCGAAAAGCATCGTTCAGTCGGCTGCTGGTAAAGTGTTATTCCCTTCGATTCATTCTGCAAACCTCACAGCAACGGTCTACTCTCTGAAAGCGATAATCGAAAGTACTTGTCTTCGTCATAGCATCAGCCAAGATAATATACTATTTTAAAGAATCAAACAATATCCTTTAATTACTCAATATGCTAAAATGCTAAGTAAACTACAAAAAGAGGTATACAAAATGACCAAACTTAAGATAAAACTATCCACGATCAACGATATCAAAGCTTTTGTTAATGCTTCGAATTTGTGCGATTTTGAAATAGACCTCATTTGCGGTCGCTATATTGTAGATGCCAAGAGTATCATGGGCATCTTCAGTCTCGACCTAAGTAGCTCCATCGATGTCCAAATCTATGAAGACAATTGCGGCGAATACCTCGATGCAATTGCTCCATTTATTGTTGAGTAGGACTTATCTAATCTAATCTTATCTTCTCTTCACTTATATTCACTTGTTCTTCGACAATCCGCGCTACGCTATTAGTATAGATTAGTATAGATTTTTATCACTTGCCGCCTCTGCCAACTTGGCCAAAGCCGCGGCTTTTTCCAAAGCTATTTTTAAACTTGCGATCGCCCTTGCCTTTACCTTTGCCTCTGCCGGAGCTAGAGCCACTTGAACTACTCTTAGGATTATAGCTATTGTCATTGGCTATTTCTTTGTTAAAGTTCCTGTTACCTCTGTCGCCTCTAGTATCTCTGTCGCCTCGTCCATTTCTTTCGCTTCTTTGCTCGAAGCCTTCTTCAAACACGAAATCAATATGGTTCGTGTCCGTATCTACAGCAGCGACTACAACTCTAACCTTCATTCCTATCGACAGCTTCATGCCACTTCTCACACCTACTGCACGAACTGTTCTCTCGTCAAAAACATAGTGATCCTTCATTAGTCTAAAAGGAATAAACCCTTCGATAGAGCTTGCCAATTCGATAAAGCAGCCTGCTGGAATAATTGATGAAATCATTCCATCGAAGTGCTCTCCAACCTTATCTGCCATAAACTCGCAACACTTAATATCGACAGATGCCCTCTCGGCGTCAACTGAATTGCGCTCCATCTCGGAACTATGAAGAGCTACCTTTTCGACCATAGGTCCAAAATGCCTGCGCTTATCCTCGTTATGCAAATAGCTTTTGATTATCCTGTGAATATACAAATCTGGATATCTTCTTATAGGGCTCGTGAAATGGCAATAAAATTCCGAAGCAAGTCCGAAATGTCCACAATTTTCCGATGAGTAGACCGCCTTGGCCAATGCTCGAAGCAAAAGCATGTTAAGCATAGGTAAGCTATCATCCTCACGAACACTCTTAATGTACTCGCTTATCGCACTAGGGGTAATCTTGCCTCTTATTACGCCTGATGCGCCAAAAGTTCTCGCGACCGCACAAAATCTAGCAATCTTAATTCTGTCCGGCTCATCATGAACACGATAGACAAAAGGATAATTCATCGACGCGAACCTTTCCGCCACAAACTCATTCGCGCAAATCATGAACTCTTCAATCATTCCGTGACAGTAATTCGTAGGGTATGGCATTACATCCTTGACGGTACCATCCTCATTCATAATTACCTTCGTCTCTGGCAACACAAAGCTCAGAGCGCCTCTGTTCACACGCATCGTTTTCAAAATATCCGTCAACTTCTTCATATCTTGAAGCATCGGAACTATTGGTCCATAATCCTTTTCGTCGGTATTCTTAGGCTCGAAAAGAATACGGTAACACTCATTGTAACTCATTCGCGCATTACTTCTAATCACGCTCTCGTAGATGTATCCCTTGTATACGTGACCGTTCGAATCGACATCCATCTCAGCAGTCATAGCAAGTCTATCCACATCCGGATTCAAGCTGCAAAGTCCGTTTGAAAGCTTCGGCGGAAGCATAGGAATAACTTTATCTACTAGGTAATTTGAAGTTCCACGAACAAACGCCTCTCCGTCTAATACGGTATTCTCACGAACATAATTCGAGACATCAGCTATATGAACATATAACTTGAAATCACCATTATCTAACTTCTTAATTGAAATAGCATCGTCAAGATCTTTTGCTTCTTCGCCATCTATTGTAATCGTAAGAAGATCACGGCAATCAGTTCTGCCCTTACCTATTTCTTCATCTACCATCTCTGGAGTCGGATTATTAGGTAGATCCTTAACTTCGTTTAATACCGCATCTGGAAAAGTCTCAGACAAACCAAATTGTCTCAGAACCGCAAGCGTTTTTGCATCATTATTAGTAAAATCTCCAAGAACCTCAATAATCTTACCTAAATACTTCTTGTTTGATGAATCTGGATTTAATACCTCGCATACTACAGTCATATCAAAAGGCGCACCATTAAGATTTCGCTTATCTACAACTACGGAGCCCAAGTCACTATTCTTGAACACCTTCGAAGGAACCACTAATCCTCCATCACCTTGTTGCCTTAGGACACCAACTACTTGATTGGTTACTTGAAGAGGTCCGCGTGGAGTTAAATCCGCATAAAACGATGGCCTTTCCGGCCTAACATCAACAGGTGCAGCTGCATCGCCACCCCAATAATTTCCGCTCTTCATATTCTTATTCCCTTTATTCCCTATTCTCATCTTTCACCTCATTTTTCTCATATATATATATTATACTTCAACCTTAATGCAAGAAACAAAAAACCGTGCCAATAATAGCACGGTTCTTAAATACTATAGTCAAAAAATTCCTATTTCCAACCACTTACCAACCACGAGCAGTGGTAAGGAACAATAAAATACTAACTACAGCAAAGCTTACAGCACAAATCAATGTGTAAGTCTTAAGCTTCTCTTCAAGTGTTCTTCCCTTTGTCTTACTATAATAAGAATCAGCAGTTGAACCATTAAGAACACCCATGCCGTTATCGTTACCTTCTTGTAGTAGGAACAAGATAATCATTCCGACAGCTACAACAATATCTACAATTGAAAGCACTATTGCCAAAACACTCATAAAAACTATGCCTCCGTATATAACTCACATTATCAGCCACAAGATAATAACACACGATTATCTTATATGCAAACAAATACTTGTGCCTACTTTCTCTTACTTTCTCTAACTTACTTTTACTTACTCTGTTTTGCTGTCGTGATTCGCTTAATCAATTTTGCAATTTCACTAAATGCAAATGGAATAAATGCTAGAGGAATAATTACCAACCAAGCTAGAGGATTCAAAGCGACATTATCAAACACAGAGTTTACTCCTGGGATGTAGATAACAGCTAGAAGTAGAAGAAGTGCTCCACCTACAGACCAGTTCATGAATGTGTTAGAGAATAAGCCAATCTTAAATACAGACTCACGCTCAGATCTACATGCATATGCACGAATTAGCTCAGCCATAATCAATGTAGCAAAAGCTACTGTTCTTGCTCCTACAGTCTTATCAATTCCTGAAGCAAAGAAGAAATCACCCTTAATCATAAGTGCGCTAAGGAATGCTACAGCAACAGTAATGAAGATACCAATAGCTTGCGAAGCAATACTAATTCTCATCGACTTATTGATGATAGATTCGGACTTCTTACGAGGAGGAAGATTCATTATTCCAGGTTCGCCCTTCTCTCTACCCAAAGCAAGAGCTGGGAAGCTATCTGTTACAAGATTAAGCCATAACAATTGAATAGCCGTAAGAGGCGCTGCAATTCCAGGTATCAGGGTATTAGGAATTAACGAGATGATGAAGATTACAAGAATCTCACCGATATTACATGAAAGAAGGAATCCAACGAACTTGCGGATGTTCGAATAGATGATTCTTCCCTCTTCTACTGCATGAACAATAGTAGCAAAGTTATCATCCATAAGAATCATTTCGGCAGTGTTCTTAGCTACATCAGTGCCCGTGATTCCCATTGCAACTCCAATATCTGCTGACTTTAAGGCCATAGCGTCGTTAACACCATCGCCTGTCATCGAAGCAATATGATCCTTCTTACGCAAAGCAGATACAATTCTAACCTTATGCTCAGGAGATACTCTTGCGTAGACATTTGTGTTCTCGCAAAGAACTGCTAGTTCTTCGTCGCTCGTTTCATCTAACTCGGCACCACTCATAGCATTAGCATTGTTATCCATCATCTCAAGATCGTTTGCTATAGCAACAGCGGTATCCTTATAGTCACCCGTAATCATTACTGTACGAATTCCAGCTGCTTTACATACGGCGATAGCGTCCTTAGCTTCTGCTCTTGCTGGGTCGATCATTCCGATAAGGCCAGTAAAAATCATATCTGCCTCATCATCAAATGAAACCTCATGATTTGTATCAAACTCTCTATAAGCGAAAGCCAACACACGAATGGCTTTCGTTGCATATTCATGATTAATTGCATTAATCTCATCAAGCTTAGTCTCGCTCATTGGGATTACGCCCTTAGTAGCATCGTGATAAAACTTACATTTTGAAAGAATAATATCTGGCGCGCCCTTCGTGTAAGAAACAATCTTATCTGCAACAATATTTGTGTGATAAGTAGTCATCATCTTACGGTCCGAGTCAAAAGGAAGCTCATTAACACGAGGGTACTTGCCCATTGTCTCGCCACGGAACATTCCAGACTTAAGACCTAAAGTAGTTAGTGCTCCCTCTGTAGGATCTCCAATGCAAGTATAAATGCCTTCGTCGTTCGAATTTATTGAAGCATCGTTACATAAAACTGAAGCTCTTATAAGTGCTTCCAGCTTATCTTTAACAGGTGCCTTAGAACCATCCTCTTTAGTCAGCTCGCCATCAGGTGAATAGCCGTTTCCAGATACAGCTACCTTGTTATCACCATCATATAGGACTCTTACTGTCATTTGATTCTGTGTAAGAGTACCAGTCTTATCGGAGCAAATTACATCAACGCAACCAAGTGTCTCTACAGCTAGAAGCTTTTTTACAATAGCCTTCTTTGTAGCCATCTTCGTCATACCAATTGCAAGAACGATTGTTACTACAGCTGCAAGGCCTTCAGGAATCGCGGCAACAGCCAAAGAAACTGATGTCATAAGAGCCTCATTCCAAGGAGCCTTCTGCACGAAAATATCTATTACAAGAACTACCAAGCAAACAGCAATGCAAACTACTGCAAGAATCTTACCTAGAGAGTTCAAACTCTTCTGTAATGGAGTCATCTCAGACTCTACGGAAGATAGATTATTTGCAATCTTACCTAATTCGGTATCTTTTCCAGTAGCAGCAACAATACCACGGCCTCTTCCATATGTAGCGGCTGTTCCCATATATAGCATCGTATCACGATCACCTATTGAACAATCCTTTTCGAGAACTGCTTCAAAATCCTTCTCAACAGCCACTGACTCACCAGTTAGTGAAGACTCATCAGCCTTAAGAGATTGTGACTGTGTTAGTCGAATATCTGCGGAAATAGCATCACCTGCATCGATAGTAACAACATCACCGACAACAAGTTTCTCTGAATCAATCAGCGTGACTATTCCATCTCTTACAACCTTCGTTTGAGGCGAACTCATCTTCTTAAGCGCAGCCAAAGCCTCATCAGCCTTGCCTTCTTGATAAACACCAAGGACAGCATTAAGAATTACTATTGCTAGAATTACAGCTACATCTATCCAGCCTTCAGGGTTACCTTCCATAACGGCCATTACTGCAGAAAGAACTGCAGCGCCAATTAGAACGTAAACCATAGCATCATTCAATTGAGCAAGGAATTTCTTCCATAAAGGAATCTTCTTCTCCTCACCAAGAGAGTTAGGACCGTCTTTTGCAAGTCTCTCCATAGCTTCTTCAGTTGTAAGACCAGCACTAATGTTAGTGTTCAACTCATCAGCTACAACTTCAACACTCTTCAAGTAAGCATCTTTCATAAATCAATTCACCCATACCTTATTTTTCTTCAAATTATAACAAAACATAGATAATATACACTAAGAAAAGAATAAAAAAAAAGCCATTGAATATAATTCAATGACTTTGGTGCTCAGAATTGGAATCGAACCAACGACACGGGGATTTTCAGTCCCCTGCTCTACCGACTGAGCTATCTGAGCGAATAGGAACCGGCCCTTACAGGCCGGCTCTTCTTGGCGACGCGGAAGGGGCTCGAACCCTCGACCTCCAGCGTGACAGGCTGGCATTCTAGCCAACTGAACTACCGCGCCATATTGGTGGGAGCTACAGGGCTCGAACCTGTGACCCTCTGCTTGTAAGGCAGATGCTCTCCCAGCTGAGCTAAGCTCCCACGTTGGATAATCTGGGACATGGCTTTTTCAAGCGCAAAAAGAGTATAAACGAAAGGCGTCTAATATGTCAACATTAATTTTGAGTTTTTATAAAAATGTTTATCGCGAATAATAAACATATAAGAACGCACTCGTCTCTGTCTCCTGATCAATGATATAAGTTATATCATGATCATCAGGTGTACGAACTGACATTACCCATACATTACTGCCCTCCGCAGGCGTTGGAAGCATGGCTTGAGCATTCAAAACTTCTGAAGCCATAGTCATATACTCATCGTAATCCATTACTTGTCCAGCAAAGTTGTACTCTTGAGCTATCATGGTTGCAATGCCATCCATCTTATCTATAGGAATACTAATTTGGCACTCATATCCTCTTCTGTAGAACATCATACCGTGCTTATCCATTTGGACAATCTTCATATCTTGAGTTAATTCGAATTGACTCGTTCGATTGAAAAGTAGATTATTCGAATCATACACAAAAGCAATAGCTAGAACGATTAATAAAGCAACTGTGACAATAATTAAGGTCAAGTCTCTTCTCGATATCTTTTTTGCTGATTTACTCATAATACCCTCCCAAAATAAACGATTAATCTATTCCAAAAAGCGTGCATCCATTAGACGCAGTTATCTTGCATGTATCTTCAAGGCTAATATTTTTTATGCCCGCAATTGTTGCTACTACAAATGGTACCATACTAGGCTCATTAATTTTGCCTCGGTTAGGCTCTGGAGTTAAGTAAGGGCTGTCGGTCTCGACTACTATTCTATCAAGCGGACAGTATGAAATCACTTCGAAGCTTTTCTTGTTATTCTTATACGTAATTGGTCCGTCAAAACCAAGAAAGAAACCCATGCTAAGCAAATCTTTAGTTGCCTCAAGTGAACAAGAACAGCAATGGCAGACGCCCGATATCTTGCTTGAACCTCGCGAAAAGAACTTCTTAATAATCTCTAGGCAATCTCCTGTAGCCTCGCGCTCGTGAAGAATAATTGGCACTTCAAGCTCTCTAGCAATTTCAAGTTGCTTGGTAAACACTTCCCTCTGGACATCTCTTGGAGATAAATCATAGTGATAGTCCAGACCAATCTCGCCCAAAGCCCTGACCTTATCTCCAACGCTAGATAGACAATCAATAATATATTCACTAGCATTTGAGTCATAGTCTTTAGCCTCGTGAGGATGAACCCCACATGAAGAATAAAGTTCAACTCCAAATTTGCCCGAAAACTCATGGACGTATTCTAAGGCTTTCTGAGAGGATGCGACAGAGTCACCAGGAATAAGTATTCTACTAATCCCAGCGTCTCTTGCGTTAACCAAGATATCTTGAGCGCTTAGACCCTGGCTTTCATATTTATCGTCGTAAATATGAGCATGCGTATCAAAGATCCCCTCTAGCTTACCTTCGAATAAAAGCTTCTCGCTCATGACAAATCTGCGCCTGCCTTAATATCATCGCCGAATTCAACGACTCTATACTTGTTACCATCCTTGACAGAGAGAATCATTCCACAGCTTTCAAGGCCACACATTTTTCGAGGTGCAAGATTTACTATCATAGCGACGGTCTTACCAACCATTTGCTCCGGAGTATAGTATTGAGCTATTCCAGAAAGAACCTGGCGAGTACCGAAGCCGTCATTGACTTGCAAGCACAACAGCTTGTTGGATTTCTTTACCGCCTCGCAAGATATTACCTTAACTGCACGAATGTCGATCTTTTCGAAATCATCAAAGACACAGGTGTCCTTAAAAGGCAAAAGCGCCTCTTCTTCGTTCGTATCTTCACTAGGAGCTTCTTCAGCGTTGTTGCTATTAAGCGTTGCAAGCTCTGCTAGTTCCTTTTCGATATCAAGGCGAGGGAAAAGAACTTCTCCCTTAGCTACTGTTACATTGCTATTAAGACCGCCTTCGACAGAAGCGGCCGCCCAAGTCGTGCATTCTTCTCCTGCGCCAATCTGCTCATAAATCTTAGGACAGGTATGTGGCATTACTGGAGAAAGCAGGATAGCACATCTTCTGATGGTGTCGAGCAAGTTATATAGAACTGTTGCTAGTCTTTCCTTCTTGCTGTCATCCTTAGCAAGTACCCAAGGCGCGTTCTCGTCGATGTACTTGTTTGCTCTTGCGATGACCTTAAAAATTGACTCAAGGCCATCAGAAATATGTAAGGTCTCAAAATCTGAAGTAACCTTGTCCGGAAGACTATTTACCATGCCAATGAATTCATCATCAGCGCTACTAGCCTCGCGGCCCTCAATCAGAGTTCCATCAAAGTACTTAATAACCATCGCTACTGTTCTAGAAACCAAATTGCCAAGGTCGTTAGCCAAATCAGAGTTGATCCTGTTAAGCATCATCTCGTTTGTATAAGGACAATCTGAACCAAAAGGCATCTCTCTTAGCAAGTCATAACGCAAAGCATCGACGCCATATCGATCTGTCAAAATGAACGGATCTACTACATTTCCAGAGGACTTACTCATCTTTCCTCCGCCAAATGTAATCCAACCGTGTCCATAAATCTTTTTAGGTAACTCAACACCTAGGGCCATAAGTATTGATGGCCAAATAAGTGAGTGGAAACGAACAATCTCCTTAGCCATTACGTGAACATCTGCAGGCCAATACTTTGGCATATCATCGTAAGTATCATTCATATATCCCATAGCTGAAATGTAGTTTGTTAGAGCATCTAGCCAAACATAGACAATGTGCTTGTTATCAAAGGTAACAGGGATTCCCCATTTAAATGTCGTTCTAGATACGCACAAATCCTGAAGACCCGGCTTAATGAAATTGTTAACCATTTCATTAATTCTCGACTTTGGCTCAAGAAATTCCAACTGGCCGTCGGTAATGAGCTTCTCAAGACGTGGACCAAACTCGGACATCTTGAAAAAGTATGCCTCCTCAGAAGCATCAACCACTTCTCGACCGCAGTCTGGGCACTTACCATCAACTAATTGGCTATCAGTCCAGAAGGATTCGCAAGGGGTACAGTACTTGCCTTGATAATTACCCTTGTAGATGTAACCGTCTTTATATAGCTTTTCGAAAATGTTCTGAACAGTCTTAACATGATAGTCGTCGGTTGTCCTAACAAATCTATCGTATGTGATTCCAAGGCGACTCCAAAGCTTCTTAAAGTTTTCTACAATTTCATCAACGTACTCTTTTGGAGATACTCCAGCCTCGGCTGCCTTGTCTTCAATCTTCTGACCATGCTCATCGGTACCAGTCAAGAACATTACATCAAAGCCCTGCATTCGCTTCAATCTCGAAACAACATCGCAAGCTAGAGTTGTGTAGCAATGACCAATGTGTGGATTTCCAGAAGGATAGTAAATTGGCGTGGTGATGTAAAAAGTATTCTTCTCAGACATAAATTGCCTCCCGATTCACTTGATGCGATTAATAACAACCTATTATAGATGGTCAATCAAGTTAATTCAAGGAAAAGCAAAATCAGTTATAGTACTTGTTATCGAAATTAAACACTGTCAAAGGCTTGCAATAGTAGTAACCTTGGATAACATCAGCGCCTAGTTCTCTTATTATTTTCGCCTGTGTCTCAGTCTCGACACCTTCAACACATACTTGTTTCTGTATTGAATGTGCAAGTAGCGTAATAGCCGAGATAAATGACTTGTTGAAGGCAACCTCCTCAACATCGTCAACGAATGCCTTATCTATCTTAATCTCATCTACAGGTAGCTCTCTTAGGTAGTTGAACGAGGAATAACCAGTACCAAAATCATCAAGAGCAATTCGAACGCCAAGGCTACGTAGTCTATAAAGATTCTGGCGGCACATTGCGATGTTCTTCATCAACGAGGTCTCAGTAATCTCCAACAAAATGTTCTTTGGAGGTAAATCATATCTAGCAAGAACGCCCAAGACATCATCAGCAAAGTCTCTTCTAACAACATCATCAGCCGTAACATTAATATGTATATAGAAATCCTTATTAGTACTCTTCTCAACCCATTGAGCACATTGTGCTATGGCCTTATCCAGAATCCACGCACCAACAGACTCCATTTGATCAGTTGACTCCAACGCATTTACGACCTTCTCAGGATTAACAAGCTCGCCACTAGGTGCAATCCACCTAAGCAAAGCTTCGGCACCGTCAAGTTCTTCTGTCTTCGCGTTGATAATTGGCTGATAGTAAAGCTGGAAGCTCTCCATGTCATTACGAATAGATTGAGCGATTTGAAGTTCGAAGTCCAATCTCTCTTTAAGTTCTCTCTTATCAACAGGAGAATAAATAGCAAACTTGATCTTCTTGTCTTGCTTAACCTTATGCAAAGCAATCTCGGCGTTTACTAGAAGCTCATCAGCAGCAGAACCACAAGATGGGTATATCGCTGCAGACAAGCCATATGTGATAAAGAAAGAACCACGTCCAGTTTCTAATGGCTGGATGCTTTCTTCCTGAAGATAGTTCATGTACTCAGTAACTTTGATTCTTGAAGCATGTGGCCATAAGAGACAGAAAGTGTCTATGCTAATGTGATAGATTAGAGCTTGCTCAGGCAGTCTTTTTCGAAGCATATTGGAAAGAGCCAAAAGAATCTCATTGCCGGCGGAACGACCGTATCTATCATTGATGCTATGGAAACCATTAACATCAATTAGAATTATCGCGGCAGACAACAAATCTTTGTTGCGAATCATTGCCTCAGCGTCGGAGAGGAGTTTCTCACGAGTCGGAAGGCCTGTAAGCTCATGGCAAGAGGCATTCTTCTCAACATTCTCACGAACCTCATTCATCTGAGACAAGTCGAATATTGTACCGACTATAATCATCGCTTGCTTCGTTGAATCCATAAAGGACTTACCACGGCAAGCTACCCAAACAGTCCTATCATTCTCGGCTTCAATACGGAACTCGACAGAATACTTAGTCTGATGACCATCAGCGACTTGTTGCATAGTATCGCGGAATCTCTTACGGTCCTCGGAAATCACTCTGGAAGCAACAGCCTCGATGATATCACCATGCACCTCAAGATCAACGTTTGGAATAATCTCGCGAATGTTCTCTGAGAAAACCAAGGTGTTCATCTTCATATCCGCATAGAAAGTAGTAGCGGCAGATCCTTCGATAAGGTTATTTCTTACAAATTCATTCTGGACAAACTCAGTAATATCCGAGAAGGATCCAGTAATAAATTGCATATCGCCTCCGAGATTGCCTTCCTTATCGGCATCCGAGAAACCATTTGACCTCAAATGAATCTCGCCTCTATTCGCAGATAGGAATCGATATGTATTATTGAAACTAGAAATACCCTTATAAACGAAAGCAGAAAAATCCTCCGCCAATTTGGAAGCATCATCAGGATGAATATATCTTGTGTATTCTTGTGTTAAATTTACTATCTTATCCGAGACGAGATCGAAATCCTCTACAAATTTCCTGCTTACATAACAAATATCGTTATATGTGTCGTATGAGAAATAATAACCATTAAGTCCGTCGCCAAAGAGTTGAGCCGCTGCTCTCTCCATAACGCTTCTAGTCTTATCGGTCATGACACCTACGACATATCTACTCTTATCAACAGAAATAACTTGCATATGAACTTCAACTTCGAATGTCTCGTATGCTGATTTACTTAAGTTGTGATCAATCTTAACGAGCCCAGCATCAGAAATAACAAGATCACTGAAAGCTGTCTCATACTTACGACCTACCAAAGAACGTTCATTCTCAGGAACAAATTGAAGGAATGATGAAAGGAGTACATCTTGCTGAGCCATAGTTCCAAGTATTTTTTGCATACCATCAGAAAAAAAGAATCTGCTCTCTCTGGGAATTACAACGAAAGAACATAAAGCTGCGGAAGACAAAATCGGTAGGATTTCACCGACATGCGCAGTATTCAGAATCTTAAGCATCTCGTCGCGCGAGAAAAAAAGCTCATCCTGTGGAATTGGCATACTCTATCTCCAAATCACCTTTTCTTCATTTTAACAGATTAACGACAACATCGTATATCTCTTTTTTGTTACGTCCAGTCTTCTTTGATATTTCTCTTGAGATTTCCTTGGTTGTCATTCCTAGATTCTTATACTCAAGTACCAAGGTATCAAGTTCTTCCTGAGAAATGTCCTTCATTTCCGGGGCATCTTCAAGAGCAATTGGCTCCAAGCATACCACAAATTCTCCCCTTGGTTCCTTCTTTTCAAAAAACTCCTTGCTCTCACAAACCCTTATTCTTATTACTTCTTCGAATTTTTTTGTTAGTTCTCTACAGAAAGCCACTTTACAATTACCAAAGCCAAACTTATTAAGTTCATCAATTAGCTTAAGCAAACGATGTGGCGCCTCATACAAAACAATAGTTTCATGAATCTTTGATATTGCATCAAGTCGTTTCTTGCGTTCGGAGCCTTCTGATGGAAGGAACCCTTCAAAATGATATCTTCTCGTATCTAGTCCTGACAAGACCAACGCCGTTATACATGCGGCCGGTCCGGGAATCGTTGAAACCTCATAACCGTTCTCTATGCAAAGCTTAACGAGGTCCTCACCGGGATCACTTATCGATGGCATACCCGCATCAGACACGAGAGCTACAATCTCATTATTCGCCAAGTGATCAACTATAGCATTGGACTTAGATGCCTTATTATGCTCATGATATGAAATCAAGTGGTTCTTTACACCAATTTGCTGGAGCAAAAGGCCTGTGCGCCTTGTATCCTCACAAGCAACAATATCAGCCTTCTCCAGAATTTCTCTGGCTCTAGGAGACATATCGTCTATATTTCCAATTGGTGTTCCAACTAAATAAAGCAATCTGTGTGCTCCTTCTCGTATATTCGAATTACATCTTGAGTTGCGACTATATTGCCATCTTTATCCTTTTCATTCAATACCAAAGGAGACAAAATTCTTAATTGCGATGTGTGGGAATCTTTTTTTCCAGCAAGCAAAAACATACATGCTTCTTTGTCTATAAAAGGATGAACCGTCATAAGCCTCGTGGGAGACAAGCCACAATTCACGAAGGCCTTTATACTATCCGCTAGCCTATTGCCATGCATAACCATAACCACATGCCCTTTGCTTGGAAAGACGCGAGCGCTCGCCGCCTTAACAAAATCCTCCAGGCCACCATTCATCTCGAATCTAGCGTTCAAAACCTCTTCGGTCTTTGCATCTGAAGTTTTGGGTCCTCTCTCGCTCGAAAAGAATGGCGGATTAAACATAACCACATCATAGCTTTTCTGCTTAATCTCCATAGGCAAATCACGAATATCTGCATTATAAGCGTTAAGTCTATCCTCTAGCTTATTCAATGCAATGTTCTTCTGTAATACTTCATAGGCGCTAGGCATAATCTCAACAGAATCAACTCTTGCCTTGCTGTTTCTTGCAATAACGCACATACTGCATGCGCCGCAATTCGCACCTAAATCCAAAACCTCATTGACTCCCTTATGAATAAATGAGCTTGCAAACCATGCCAAAAGGACACTATCCGTACCAAAACGGAAACCGTCCTTTTGCTGAAGAAGTTCAAAATCACCTCTTCCAAGGTATTCTTTTGAAAGATTGCTTTGAATATTACTTGTTAGTTTCTTCTTAATCATGCTATCCCATTCTATTCCTATTATCATTTTTATCATTTAACAAAAAACAGCTGTAGCCAAAGAAGCTACAGCTGTCAATCTTATGCTATTACCTTACTGTGCAGAAATTGCAGATACAGGACATGAGCTTTCACATGAACCACAATCAAGACACAAATCAGCATCAATCTGATACTGTGTATCGCCTTGAGAGATAGCTGAAACAGGACATGCCTCAACACAAGAACCGCAAGATAAGCAAGCGTCAGAAATTACGTATGCCATATAATTAGTACCTCCGAATTAGATTGAAAATTGTCTTTTCACCTGTTTATTATACATTAATATTCGGAAAACAAACATACGTCTACTGCAATATGTAATTACTGGATATTCTCACGCCATGTAACAGGATGAAACTTGTCCTTTATTGGGAGCAATCTCTCATCGACATCAACACGAAGTACTGAGTTAAAGTTATTTGTTGCCTGCATTTGAGCAGCAAAGCCAACGATAGCTACAATTTGCTGATCGTTATAGAACTTTCTAAGTGAATCGAAAAGTTCGTCTGATACAGCTGTTGGATCCTTAACAATCTGCTTACCTAGCTCAGCAAGAATCTGCTCATTCTCCTCAAGCACAAGATTCTCTGGATCTAATCCAATCTGCCTTAAATCGCTAATGAAGAACAAGGAGCACAAGAGGCATCCGTTTGTTGTCGATACTGAATGCGCATATACTGTAGCGGCCTTAATTCCAACTATATTAACAAGACTCTCCCAAGAGTCATACCATCCCATAAAAGCCAAGTATGTGCCATAATCCTGAAGCAAAACGTGCTTCATGTTTGTAATCTTGTTTCTGGAAGCGAGATCTTCATATGCTTCCTTGGCCTTTCCTTCTAATTCGTTTGGCTGCAATAAATTTACTCTTGCCATAGTAGTTCTCTCCTTTAGATTGTTGATTGATTCTGAATTTGAGTTTGAATGCGGGTCTTCATTAGATGGCTAACTTAAGAATCCCGATGAATCTTCCTTCGTCAAGCGGGATATAGTGTCCTATCGTCCCGTTTCTTGTTGCCCGTTTTGCCATCAAATCGAAGTGCTCGTCAGTGATATTTAGCTCATTAAGGCGAGTCTTAAGTCCGAGGTATTCGAAAAAATTCTCAAGCGTTTGCGCTAACTGCAGCGCATTCTCTTCTTCTGATAATGTGAATGCATCCCCGTCGAAAACACGCACGTTTAATTGAGCTAATTTCCAAGGTTTAACCTTCGCGACGTATCTAATCCAGGCTGGTAGTACTATAGCCATTCCTTCACCATGTGTGATACCGTACTGACCGCTAAGCTCGTGCTCAATTCTGTGTGAGCCCCAGTCGCCAATTCGTCCGGTATCAAGAAGATTATTGTGGGCAATAGTTGAGAGCCATTGGATTTCCGCTCTGGCATTCAAGTCGTTGGGGTTGCTCTTTAATTTTCGACCATTAGTAAGAAGAGCCCTTATACCTCCCTCAATAAGATAGTCGGTGACATCGGTATTCTTTATGTCCGAAAAGTATCGCTCCAATAAATGAGACAAGATATCAGCAATACCAGCGGCCGTCTGAAATTCAGGGAGACCTAAAGTGTATGCCGGATTCATGATGGCAAATTGAGGAATAATCCTGTTGTCCTCGAATCCAAGCTTCCACTCACCATTTGAGAGAATCGCCGCATTGCTTGTCTCAGATCCGCTTGCTGGAAGCGTGCTCACGACGCCAATTGGAAGAACTTTTTGTGGGCTTATACCCTTACGCTCCATGCTTTCCAGCTCTGCCATTATGTCTTGTTAATTTCATTTTTCATTTCCTCTCTTTCTGCTTTTTTCTTTTGAGCGAAGCGGTGGCAGTTTACTGCCAACCTGCTTTTTTGCGTCAGGTAATATACCCAGTATTTAATGACGCAAGCATCATTAACTGGGTAATGGCTACCGCCCTTAACCTGTTGGAGGCTCTGCCTCTCAACTCCGTCAAAGGTTGCACCTCTGTACTTTGCCATAAAAAATGCCGGCTACTTATTTCTTGGTAGCCAGAATTATTTTAATTATTTCTCTAAATCTACGAAACTTATTGTCTGTAGACTTATTGTATGAATTCTTTATAATAGTTTAATTAACATGTGAGGTGATCATAATGAGTTTAATGCATATATTTGCAATAAATATAAAAAAATATAGGACTGAACAAAAGCTCAGTCAGGAGAAACTTGCTGAACTCTCTGGATTACATCGTACTTACATTAGTGCTATCGAGAGAGAACAACGTAATATATCAATCGAAAACATTGAAAATATTGCTTCTGCACTCAATATTGACGCATATAAACTATTTATTACAGACAACAATACAAACTAATGAGGTGATACTATGAATGAAGATAATAGCCGAAAAGCTCAAATTGGGGCTTTTTCAAATGCTTCTCTTTCAGATCAATTACAATATTTACGGGATAAAAATATCATATCCGAATTTCACTCGCAGAAATTTGGATATACTAATGAAAAGAAAGACCAATTCAAATGTGATTATATAATCACTCTTGAAAATGGGGAAAAATGGATTCTTTTCTCTGCTAATTCACTTACATCTGATAGACTGAAAACTAAACAATGGGATTCTTATCATATAAAAGTCTTAAATAAAGAAGTTAAACATTCTTACATTGTCTGTCCAGATACTATTCAATCACAACCTAAAGCCTATCACGATTTTTTGCGTTATCGCCAGTATATTGAAAAAGGGCAAATTACTTCTAGCATTGATAATCTTCTTTTGCAATCCGAATTTATTTCTCTAATAGAACAGCTCCATTTAGGAGACCAATATACAGGAAAAAAAGCTGCTATGATTGGTAACAACTTTGAAAGCCTACTTATTCAAATTTTAACAAACTCACAAAATTTACTACGTTGGAAAGGTAATGAACTTGCTGTAGGTTGGCAATATGAATTATTTGAAAAAATCATCAAAAAACTCGATTTTAATCCACAAGTTATAAAAGATTTTACAGCCACAACAAATATTAAATCTCTTCCAAAATTCCAATACACCGATGGAAGTTATAAATGTGGCGGACGTCCAAAAACAGATTTATTACTTACTGTTAATTATGACGATGGGAGTTCTGAAGAGTTTACTTTCAGTTGTAAATCGACTTCCAAAAAGGATATTGCGGTACAACAATTTCCAAATAAATACTTAATGGAACTTTTTAATATTCAACCTGCCGACACGCTTCAATTATTGGATGAATATTTAGCCTCTGGTGGTCCAAGAAACATGGACACAGAAAAATCAAAACTATTAACTGCTCGTCTAAAACCTTATGCTTATTCTATTGCAAAATGGGCTTTAGGTGGTCAGGCAAATGACGGTTCTGATAGAACTCAACAAGCTGAATTTCTCATTACTCGTTATCAACACAATGGTATTGAAGATATTGAAATTGAAACAATTGATGAATGTATTTCCAGAAGCGAAAAAAATGGTAAAGGCAATTTTGGAACCATTTTCGGATGGACAGTTACATCAAAAGACAATAATGGAATCAATTTTCCACAGTTGCGAATTTATGTTAAATAATAAAAATACTATAGCCACCAAAAAGGGTGGCTATTTCTTATTGAATATGGTTTTGCAAACATTGAACAAATTGCCTTGCTAATGCACTTGCTAAAAGCGGTGGAATTGCATCACCTATCTGTTCATATTTATCCTGTACTTTATCTCCATGAAACTGAACGTAGGGCCCAGCAAATTGATACCAATCTGGAAAGCTTTGCAACCTTGCCGCTTCTCTTGGTGTGATTGCCCTATTTAGTGTTGGATGTAAAATTTCATCTAGGCAATGTGATGTAACTGTAAAGCTAGGTTCATCCCACAATAATCTTCGATTTCTACTTGCATATATTGTGTTTGGAAAGAGGTGCCTGTATTGGTCAATCTGCCCTTCTTCCGTTAAACGTTCAAAAGCAGAACGCATTGTTTCTCTCTCTCGAATAAGTGCTAACAGATCTTGCTTTCTCCTAATATGACCGGGACCTTTATGAACACTTACAACATTATCCGTAAACAATCCTTGTTCTACTAAATAATGTGGAATATAAGAATGAATTCGATTGTCATTATAATGTCCCCTCATTATCGAAACAAAATCTCTTTGATTATCGGAAACATACTGATTAATTTGTGTGTAATCAATTAAATCTGTACCCTCACCCATTCCAACTCTTGGTAAATCTGAAATGGCATCTTCTACTGTGACATAAGGATGTTGACGTCCGGGTCCATGGGTTTTTTCCGGATATGAGAAATTAACATTCTCCAAATCTCGTCTTATTCCTACTAAAAATAATCGTTCTCTTGCCTGTGGGACACCATAATCACATGCTTTTAGTAATATATCGCTTTGTTCTCTAGAAATCAATTTATATCCAGGCCTAACATCTTCATTTTCAAATGTATCGCAAATATAGTGGAAAATTGCCCCTCTTTCACCCTCTGCATTTCTTTTTGAAAACATTCCTTTTACATTTTCAAACAATATAGCTTTCGTATTTACTGTTCTAGAAATACGAATAATATTGCTGAACAAATCATCTCTTTCATCTCCAAGTGTTCTTGTTCCTGCTAAACTAAAACTCTCACACGGAGCCCCTCCCGACACAACGTCCACTGTTTCATTTACCGAGTCAAGACCATACCTTGCTTGCAACAAATTTCTAATCATATTACTACTTACAAGGTTAATATCTCCATGGATTAAAAGAGTTCTTGTGCTTTCACACATAAATTGTTCAAGATACTCTTCATTTATACTATCTTCGTTCGAATATTCAGAAAGATGTAGCACTTCTGCATTATGACTTACCGAATATGTCTCTACTGTAGTGTCTGTCCATTCGACTGCAATTAGTGGTAAAATACCTGCCCACTTAAATCCTGTACATAATCCTCCGGGACCAGAAAATAAATCAATGCTGACTAAACTAAACTGCTCATTTATCATACGTTCCATGAGACTATTATTCATGTTATTTGCCCTCTCCTTATAGAGTTTCGCCATTCGCTTTAAGAATTCTGGTTGCTTCAATCAACGCAGTTCTTCTTATAAACTCACTATATGATGCATATGCCTCTAATTGGGCCACTTTTTTAAATTTTTCTAATTCCTCTTCACTAATGCGAATACTTATTGATATTGTCTTTTTCATACACAACCTCCATTTGATAATAATACAGAAAGTGTGCAACATTGTCAATACTTTGCCCGGCGAACAGGTGTTTTATTTTTCATTCACATTATATGTCAAATTTATGCTCGTACCTCTTTCTTTGGTTCCGCTAAAGGAACTGTTATCATTGGAATAAAAATACCCTTTTCTACATCCTCAGCTCTAATCTGTTCTTTCATAGCTTCCATTTTTTTACGCTTATCACACTTAATTCGTTCTTCATACTGCCTCTGCCAACCACTTGCCTTACGTCTGAGATACTGCTCATGACGTTTATTCTTAATTCGTTCTATTTCTTTCTGCTTTTCTAATTCTTCCTCTGATACTTGGACTTCCAACGTAGGTGGAATGTATCTGCCAACAAAATTGAAATATATCTCGATTTCTTGCGTTGTATGTTTACTTCCTTTCCTATCTCTTTCATGCACAAGCACCTTTTCGACAAATTCATTCAGCATAGTGGTGGTCACTTCTCGGAAATTCTCATATTTTTCAATAAGTGCTATGAACTTTTCAGTATCATGCTTTCCTGCCTCAAAACTCTCGATGCTCTTCGTCAACTGTTGTATTTCATCGGTTAAGGCTTTCATCTCACTTGAATACTGCTTGTCCAAAACTGCATATCGTGTATCTGGTATTTTTCCCAGAATATTGTCCTCATAAATTCTGCAAATCAATTTTTCCAATTCATCACTTCGGCTTTTTGCTACTACAAGTCGGCTCTTATTTCGCTTGATTTCCTCGGTTTCTGTTGTTGCCTGTGCTTTCTGTATTGTTCTTATAAATTCTGTTTTATCATATTTTGCATACTTAAGTTTATATTCATCATAGAAAACGTCAAAAGGAAGAGAATATTCTGAATTCCAAAGCTCTTCAAATTCGGACAAGATCTGTTTACATATCTCGCCTTTCTCAGTAGAGATAATCCTTGTATTCCATTCGCGATTACTAGTAAGGGCCGAACTGGTAATATTGGAACTGCCAATAATAATTCTATATAGTTCGTCTCGTCTGAAAATGTATCCCTTGGTGTGAAAACCTTCACGAGATGCTTCGGTATCGTACATCTTGATAGTAATATTCTTAAGTTCATTAAGTCTCTTAAGCGCTTCCGGTTCACTGAAGTTAAGATAGTTTGTTGTTAGTATCTCACCAGGAATATTCTTCTCTTCTAGTTCCTTCAAGATCTGAAGTAATGGAGTAATTCCACTTGAAGTAATGAAGGCAACACTAATTTGAAATTTATCACACTTAATCAACTCATCTTCAATGGAAGACAAGACCTTCTTACCGGTTCTATAATCATTAGATAAAAAATCTGGTTTAAATGCTAAAGATGAATTACTTGATGAGTCAATAAAAGCTGTGGTGAAACCCCTATTTAATTCAGTTATTAGAGAAGTGTCCATTTATGATTTATGCCTCGCTAGTATTAATAACTTGTGATTTTCCATCGCGTCTCTAATATCCGTCGGTTTCTTCCTGCAATATATACCAAATGATTCCCTGAACCTGATGGTCAAGTCCATTCAACTGTGCTTTTTTAGATAACGATGTGACTTCAACTCTTCCGCCTGATTAAATTCTACCAAACTTTTCTATCAATAATCGTACAATTTGCTAGTGTGAAACTATTTGCCTGGTTATGAGCCAATACTTCGTTTTACTTACCAAAATCTTGCTTTTCCAAAATCCTTCATATGAACACTATTGCATGTCTCATTCACACAAAGCTATCTCGAGAAACTCAAGCTCAAAAAAATAAACTAATATAAAAGGAATGATTGCATACCGCAACCATTCCCCTAATACGTAAAAAACAATAACAAAAATGAAGCTTACTCTTGGTCTGCCTCAAGCTCTACCTCTTGGTCAGAGACGATTTCGGCATCGTTATCGATGATATCATTCTGAGCCTTCTCGTCGACTTCAGGTGCATTACCACAAGAACCGCATCAGTTTGGACAACCACCCTCACCCTTGGCAGCGCAACAGCCTCCATTTGTTTGATTAAGAGGCTCAAGACCAGCCCAATCGAAAACCTCGACTTCCACGGCATCATCTTGCTCGAACTTAACTGAAATCTTCTCAGTTAGAAGATTTACGTCAGATATGATTCCCGTTCCGCGAGGTGTACGAATTCGTTTGCCCACCTTCGGAAGACGGCGATGCGCATCCTCGTAGACATCCTTTTCGAACTGTAGACAACACATAAGACGACCACAAGCACCATTTAGTTTTGTTGGATTAAGTGAAAGGCCTTGATCTCTCGCCATGCGAAGAGAGACAGGCGCGAAATGATCTAGGAAAGTGCAACAGCATAATTCTCTGCCACATACGCCAATTCCACCAACAAGCTTGGCTTGGTCGCGTAGACCAATTTGACGAAGTTCGATTCGCGCGCGGAATGTCGCCGCGAGATCCTTAACTAGTTCGCGGAAATCAACGCGGTTATCTGATGTGAAATAGAATAAGACTTTTTTCCCGTCAAAAGAGAAAACGGCCTCGATTAGGTTCATATCAAGCTTACGCTTCGCTATGAATTCAAGGCACTTATCGTAAGCTTCTCTCTCCTTCTCCTTTTTCAAAGCGTATTGCTCATTCTCTTTGTCATTAGCAATTCGAAGTACAGGCAAAATCTCCTTGGATAACTTGCCCTCATCCATATCGATTGGTTCTTCTGCAACATGCGCAAGATCTAGGCCTACTGAGGTCTCAACCATGACGGCATCGCCTATTCTTAAGTCCAAATCGTCGCATGTGAATTGGTATGACCTTCCCGCGTCATGAAAGCGGACATTTACTACTCTAGTCATTGGTTAGCTCCTTCTTTATCTTAATAAGCAAGTTACAGCAAGCGCTCTCGAAGCTAACATTCACAGCGAGTCTTTTCATAAACTCAGTAGTCAAATCAGCGGCCTTGCCTAATCTTGCTAATGTAATGTACTTATTTTTCTTCAGGAAGGAAATGTATTCCTGCCTCTTCTTACCGTTACGAATTGGAGTATCCTCTTGATTCTCACTCTTACAAAGATAACATAAATCGCCGAAAACCCACAGCATTAGTAGCAACAGTTCTTCGATTCTGTCCTTATTGTCGTTAAAATAGTTATAAGTATCACAGACGATGTCGCTAAATGAGGTTTCTGGCATCTTCAGAACTATGTTAGTAATCTCTTCTATTTCCTTGCCAAAATCCGTTTCTGACAGGGTAGCTATTGCTCTTCCCGGGTTGCCTCCCGAAAAAGCCGCCAGCATTCTCAAGCTATCAATGCTCGTATCAATATCTTCATCATTGTCCATGCTCTGAACGTGTCTGGTCAGAACCTCAAGAGTCTCGTTCTCACTTAATGGTGATAACTTAATCTCTGACATTCTAGAAACAACTGTTGGCAAAAGTTTGGTAGAGTCACTGCTCTCTATTATGAAGCAAACGTGCTTAGGCGGCTCCTCGATAGACTTAAGAAGAGCATTTTGCCCCTCCTCATTAAGGCCATCACCGTCAATCATATAAACCTTACGGTCGGATAATTGCGAAGAGATACTTACGTCGCCAACTACCTGTTTTCGCACATCTTCTACTCGAATTTGCTTCTTATCCTCTGGGATAGTAAGACGTCTGAAATCTGGATTCGTGCCCGCCATAAAACACATACAGCAATTGCATTTGCCACACGCTCCATCGCTTGTAGGATTCTTGCACAAAAGCGCATTCGCTAGTGCCATTCCAAAAGAAGTCTTGCCCATTCCAAGCGCACCAGTTAACAAATATGCATGTGAAGGAACTCCTAGAACATCCCTTGATAGCCTTTCTTTAACGCTATCCTGGCCAACAAAATCCTTAAAAGTCATTGCTGTCCCTCATCCAAAAGGTATTTCTTCACAGTCTCGAAAATTTCCTCGGGGCTCTTCGATGCATCGATAATCTTTATTCGCTTTGAACCTACCGTTGCTAGCGCCTCCAAATATCCTTTTCGAACTTCTTCTTGAAAACCAAGTCCCATCGCCTCGAGTCTATCCTCCGACTCGCCTCGCGCGGCTCTTCTCTTGAAAGCATCCTCAGGAGTAATATCAAAAAGGAACGTCAAATCCGGCTCAAGGCCTTCAGTTGCAAGCAAATTCAGGCTCTCAACTACTTTAGTACCTAGACCTCTGGCATATCCTTGATAAGCAAATGTTGAATCGAAGAAACGGTCACAAAGCACTATGTTTCCTTGTTCGAGGCTTGGCTTAATCTTCTCCTGGGTAATCTGCGCTCTGGCTGCCTCATACAAAAGAAGCTCAGTAATCGCGCACATTTCGTCGTTCTTCTTATCTAATAGAATTGTTCTAATCTTCTCACCAATTGAAGTTCCGCCTGGTTCGCGGATTATTAGTGGCGTTTGTCCACGCTCTTCCAAAAATCTCGCGGTAATAGCTAATTGCGTACTCTTGCCACAACCATCTATTCCCTCGAAAGTAATAAACTTACCCTTACCCACATTCGCCTCCGAAGAGAATTAATCAAGCTTAATCGTATGAATTCCAGCAATCTCAAGCCAAATTTCCTTCTCGATTCTGTCATTATCTTGACGGATATCTTCTGTTGTCTCTTCTATTCTTCTAGGCTTAACATTTCTGTCCTTGTTATAAGGCTTATTGTTCCAACGATTGTTGTTCTGCCTATTGCCCTGATTATTCTGTCTTCTATTGTTGTTAGTATTGCCGTTAGGGTTTGAGATAGGAGTAGAATTTGCAGCATTTGTATTGCTATTGTTGCTATTGCTACTGCTACTATTGTTGCTGTTATTACTGTTGTTATTGTTTCTGTTGCGATTATCCTGATGTGGTCTTTGATTTCGCCTATTGTTGCGATCATTGCGATCATTACGATCGTTACGATTTGCATTGTTGGCATTGTTGCGATTATTTGCATTATTAGGATTATTAGAATTGATAGTATTAGTAGGATTAGAAGCAGGCGCATTACTCTGAATTGAACTACTTTGAGTCGTACTATTCTGATTGGAAGTGCCATTAGCACCGCTATTTACTGGCCTGTTCTGATTATAATTTGGGCGATTACGTCTGTTATTATTGCGTCTTCTGTAATCACCATTTCTGTTATTGGAATTGTTTCTTCTGTTAGAATCATCACCAGAATTAGTCGCGATATTAGAGTTCTCTGCCATATTGCCTCCATTAATAAACATTAGACTTCTTATTATATAGTGTTAATAAAGAAACTTCAAATTAAGCTTTCTTCTATTTTTCGAACATACTTATCTTCCGGAATCTCGCCTTCATACAAACCCAACTCATTTAGCGGACGAAGGACAAAGGCTCTCTCATACATTCGTGGATGAGGAATAACAAGGTCATTGTCATCGTATCTCTGGGTGCCATAAAGAAGGATATCCAAGTCTATCGTGCGCGGTCCATTCACTATCGTCTTAACTCGATGAAGGGTCTTCTCAATTGATTGCGTGAAAAGCAAGAGCTCATGCGGAGTTAGCGTGGTCTCAAACTCAACGCAAGTATTCAAGAAATCAGGCTGGTCATCGTATCCAACCGGTTGCGTCTCATATAAAGAAGCGAAACGGAGCTTGTCGATCTCCTTGTTACCTCGAAGTAAGTCAATCGCTTGCTGTAAATTTTCTTGTCTGTCGCCCATGTTGCTTCCTAGGGAGAGAACCGCCTTATGGCAAATCTCGCTTCTCGTTTGAGAAATCTCAACCATCATGGCGTCAAAATCGCCATCAACTGGGGCATCCGGCTTCTCAACAAGTACGTGTACCTCTTCAATACGGCTGTCATTCTTTAGTACTCGAAAAGAAATCTCTGACGCAAGCTTCTCAATTAGATTGAATCGGGAGCTCTCGACCGTATCTTTAATTATCTCGAAAATACTCGCATAATCGATAGTATCCTCAAGTCTGTCAGTCAGTTTGCCTTCTATAGATGAGATTCCTAGTTTACAAGTGACATAGAAGTATTGACCCTTCTCTTTCTCGAAGTCCAAGCATCCTGTGTAACCATAAACCTTACATCGCTTTAATGTTATGAAATCCATTATCGGTATCCCTTTATCCCTTTCGCCCCAAGGCAGCATCGAAAACCTTCAAAGCAGCGACCGTGTTCTTAACGTCGTGAACGCGAAGCATAGAAGCACCGTTCTTTACACCAGCAAGGCCTAGAGAAATTGATGCGAGATCGATGTTGTTGGAATCAAGCTGTGTTCCCATGAGTTCGCGTACTATTCTTTTTCGAGAGCAAGCAAGAAGAATCGGATACTTGTTGTTAAAGGAAAGCTCAGACAGCCTGCGAATTAGGGTTAACTCCTGCTGCCTGGTCGTACCAAAGCCAATTCCTGGATCAATCGAGATCTTGTCCGCACTGATTCCTGCTTGAGTAGCCATCTCAATACTAGAAGAAAGACCCATCAAAGCGATATCAATGATATCAAGGTTTGAAACATCATTCTTCTTGGCCGTATAAAAGTAGTTGAACATAATAATGGCGCTCGCATTATAGCTACTTATTGTAGAGGCCATTTTGCTGTCAAAAGCGAAGCCAGATATGTCATTAACTATTTTGCATCCACTAAGGAGCGCTTCCTTGGCGACCTCCGACTTCATCGTGTCTATAGACAATGTCAGGTCCTCGTATTGAGAAAGCCTTTTTATTACAGGTATAACCCTCGAGATCTCTTCGTCAACCGAAATCGGTAAATAGCCTGGTTTTGTTGACTCCCCGCCGATATCTATTATGTCGGCACCATCATCACGCATCTTAAGCGCATGACTGACCGCAACATCAACATCAGTAAACTTGCCGCCATCCGAAAAAGAATCCGGCGTAACGTTCAAGATTCCCATGCATAGAGTTTTTGTGTCAGAACGAAAAATTGTATTCATTCGAAACTTTCTCTTAACCTCCAATTCGTTGGCGGTTAATCAAAGCCAATGCCTCGTTACGTGTTCTGGCATCTGTTCGGCATCCACCACGCATAGCTGAGGTAACCGTCTTTGAGCCAGGTTTTCTAATACCTCGCATAGTCATGCAAAGGTGCTCCGCCTCAATTACCACACACACACTTCTAGCGTCAACAGCTTCAATAATGGTATCAGCAATCTCTGATGTAAGTCTTTCTTGAAGCTGCGGTTTCCTCGACAATGTGTCAACGATTCTCGCTACCTTAGATAGTCCTAGAATCTTGCCATCTTTTGGGATATAAACAACATTCGCTGTGCCATGAAATGGGAGCAAATGATGCTCGCACATCGAGTAAAAAGGAATATCTCCGATAAGTATCATCTCGTCATTGCCATCCTCAGTAAAAACCTTGATGTCCTTACTTACGTCTCTATGAAGACCAGAGAAAACCTCAGCGTACATTCTTGCGACGCGAACTGGCGTATCCTTCAAACCTGGTCTATCTGGATTTTCTCCAACAGCCTCGAGAATTTGGCGCACTGCCGCCTCAATCTTGGACAAATCCATTCCCTTTTTGCTCTCCTCTGGTATGGAGAAATCAGAATCATAATCGTACATTTGTTACCTTCTTTATTTCATTTTGCTTCTTCTATATTCCATTGGTGTCATTCCCATTTGCTTTCTAAAAGCCACGTTAAAACGTTGTGGACTTGAGAAACCTACTTGGCAAGCAACTCCAGATACTTTAATCTCGTTATTTTCGAGAAGCTCGCAAGACTTCTCAATTCTTTTTCGCATCAAATATCCCATAGGACTAATGCCTAATTCATCGCGAAAAGCTCTAGTGAAGTACCCTTGACTTAAATATACGAACGACGCCGCATCTGCTACAGAAATGCCTCGGTCGAAATTGTGGTCAAGATAGTCTTTTGCAATAAGTACAAGCTCTCTAGCCTTGCCATTCTTGACTCTCAGGCTCTCCTCCCACTCGCGACAAAGCGCTCTAGAAAGAGTAATCATAAGTTCAACGGTAAGGATTTGCATCATGAGTTCCTTTGAATATTGCTTGTCCTTACTCTCTTCTACAATTCTTTCTACTAAGTTACTTATACTCTTCTTGTAATTACCCGCAATGACGATATATGAAGACTTTGGAACATCCTCACCTGTATCGCCCGAAGTAAAATTAATGAAGCTTTCAAGCGAATGATGCGCCGTCATGTGCGGAATGTTTACACTAGGGCCAGAATGCATCTCGCTCTCGTCCTTCTCTTGCGCAATTTGACCTAGAGCTAAGTTTGCGGTCTCTGCATCTCTCGAAAAACCAAAATACAGAACGTACATATCAGCCTGTCCAGACGGAATACGAACCGCATGAACGGTGTTAGGTCGAATAATAAGCGTCGAACCCTTTTCGAGCATAAAAGTCTTGCCATCCACAGTAAACTCGCAACGACCGCTTCTTAAGAACAAAAGTTCATGCGAAGTATGCTTACTCGCGTTAGCTACTGGGGTGGTTTTCTCAAGGGAGTGCTCTATCCCCTCAAATACAACGGGAATTGAGCCGGAAGCTGATAAAAGGCTTCTCTCTATTGCCGGTAAAAGTTCTTCAAACATATATCACCCTCTAAATAAATCGAATATTGTCTATGTATATCTCACCATTACGAGCAGTATCCTCAATAGTAATTTTCAGTTTACTCAAAACAATATCATCATTAGTCGCATATGTCATCTTTATAGTCTGCCACGTAAGCTGTTGTCGAATTTCCGCCTCTCCATAGAAGCCCTCAATTCTAAGCTTCTTCTTTTTTTGCTCTGGATTAAAAACATCAACACAAATCGTGTGCTTGCCCCTAATCTCAAGTGGTGCCAATAAACTCGCGTAGCTCAAGTCAGGCTCGAATCCATAAAGCGAGTTCTCTGTCTCGTACTTAATATATAAAGACGCGCTTCCTTCAGTCTTATTCATGCGGTCATTCGTAATTACTCCATTCCCCTTGAAGTTTTTGAAAATCTTCAATCTCTCAAACGGAGAATCCTTGTCCTTCTTACCAATAAACTCAAGCTTATCACAAGAGCAAAATGACAATTCAGGACAGAAGTATGCACTCTCTCTATCAAACCTGAAAGGAACAACTGGCATATCATTCAGGTTCTTGAACGTCGCTTCGTGTGGGAATGGATTAAAGCCATAAGTTACGCTAACAGGATTAGCAATCTCATCTCGCCAAACCATAACTCTTACGCCATGCAGAATTCTTGCCTTTGCTGGGAAAAAGCATCTATCCTCACTACAAACGGCAAAACCTCGAAGCTCGGTCTCTTCCTCAGCCAAACGAAGTCCATCACCAAGATTATCAAAGCTTAAAAGCAGCTTGTTTCCAGCTCTTTCAACTCCAATACATTGCGGACAAGCCTTTGGGAGCTTAGCCGAAAAATGAATTCCAAGAGCAGATACTGACAAACGCTTACCAACAATGAAACTCTTAGTCTTGTCTGGCAAAAGCAAATCATGAGTACTTACGACTCCAGTTGGCATGGTTAACCGTCTTAGAAAAGCCGAAACATTCTCATTAAATTCAAGAACCCTATACGGGTTATCAAAATCTACATTACCCGGATGAGATGCCAAACATATTAGAGAAGGCATCGCACTGTTATCCTCAACTAACTTTGGTTCAAATGTATCTGCTAAAGTCTGAAGTAAGGCCATAAGAAGCAAATCATATCTTACATAATTGCATTCCTTGCCATTTGGACAATAGACCATTCCTCTTATCGTCATACCGCGAAGAGGATAAAGCTTGCTCCTATACATGGTGCAAATTCTTGACTCAATAGGAATCTCGGCTTCAAGCTCTTTTTTTAACTTGCCCTTTGGCTTTGGCTCTGAACCCTGTCCTAGAAGCTTAAAATCCAGCGCCTTAGTCGCATTAGAAGACAAGACTTCTCCCTTGTTCTCTTCAGATTGCCACTTTGAATTAGGAAAATCCAGCTCTAAAGTTTCGTCCTGACCTTGAAGCTCATCTAATCTATCTGCCTTAGCAAGATCAAAATCCATGTTCTTGCGTTCTTTCTCCAGCTCAGTGGAGATCTTCATTGCCTCGACCTTAGCTCTATCGGACTCAAGAAGCTCCTCATACGCACTCTCGCTCAAGTAAAGCCCAAGATCCTTAAGATAGTCAGAAACTGCAACAAGATTGTCGATGGATTTATCCGAAATCCAATTTAAAATCGTTGAATTCGCATTGCCCAAATCCACAATTCCAACAGGATAGTGAATCTGATCCGCAAGCGAGTATGCAAAAGAAAATGCCGCTGAAGATACATTCGCCAAAGGCACTGTATCCTCAACTCTTATCCAGTTGGCATCAAGAAAATTCTCTTTCTCCGTATATGAAATTTCCTTTTCTTCTCCTTCAAGTCCACTCCTACTAGGCGAAAAAAATCTCACATAATTCAAAACTTGTCTCTTAAGTGGAGCAGCTGGCGCGTTAGCATTTTTTATTGGAACTGAAAGAATATCAGCACCAAGGAAAATCCAAACATCTCCGCACCTAACATCCTTGACCGTAGTTGTAGCGTCAAAGCACTTAAAGACAAAAGTGAAAGTATCAGAAGACGCCTTGTATGCAGGAAGGGTAAACGAGAACCTGCCCTTACCAGAAGTAGTCGTCTCAAGGCTTAAGATTACACCATACTCAGTATCCAGCTTGGATACTCTTCTTCCATCAGTAGGATCCTTAACAACCTCTAAAGTGATAGTCGCGCTTGCAGCTGCAGTACCTCTTATTGTTAAAGGAACTCCTTGCTGGAAAACGGATTTATTACTAAACCAACTTGGAAGTAAGATTGGGTTTACTATCATAATTATCCTCGCGCTTATTGATACTTATTAAAACATTTTATTATTCTCGAACACAATAATTATACATACAAAAGAAGTTTTTGTATAATAACCACTTCCAACTATTTTGTGATAAAATTAGAAATATGTAAATTATGTGCCGATTGGAGAGTTTGTTTCAATGACTAATGACAAATCCAGTCTTTCTAGAGCGAACATTTTTAATGACATTTCTAAGTCTGAAGCATCGTACGAAGATGTTCGAGCTACCAAGAAACACCATTTCTATTGTTTTATAAGTGATTATAATCATTCCGTCGAGCACAAAGAGACAATCACATCTCACTATCACGACTACATCGAGCTCATTTATGTTATTCAGTCCAGTGTTGAAGTGACTGTGAACAAGAAGCAATTCACCGCTCGTAGTGGCGACTTACTTGTCGCTATTCCTGGCGACGTTCATTCGCTTACTCGCAAAAAAGGTACAGTCTACGTTTGTATCCAGGCGGAGCCGAATTTCCTTTTTGGAGGGGTTTTGTCGAATTCTGATTTGCATTTTATCATTCCATACACTTTGTATTGTCACCCAGAAGCACGTCTTTTCAAGGCTTCCGAGATAGATAACACTGATATTCCCAAGTTAATTCAGACGATTGTACAAGAAAACAGCGACAAGAGGAATTTTTACATGCTTTCAATTCGTGCCGCTCTATCTTCTATTGCCCTCTCTTTGTTCAGATCATGGGATTCACTCAGTGCAAATCTGTCTAGCGAGGTCGATATTTCCCGTCAGCGCGGTCTATCGAAACTCGCGCCAACTCTTGAGCAAATCGATCGAAAATATATGACAAACCTAACCGCCGCGCAAATGGCCAAGGACGCGAACATGAGCTACAGCTACTTCTCGCGTTTCTTCAAACTTCATACTGGACAAACTTTCTCTGAATATTTGAACTCTGTGCGCATCAGAGAAGCTGAAACTCTCCTTCTCAATGACAAGGTCGCAATTGCTGATATCGCACTTATGGTTGGTTTCACGAATACGAGTTACTTCATCTCGCAATTCAAGCGCTACTTGCACATCACTCCTAAGAAGTATCGCAAGAAGTTCAGTCCGGACAAAAAGTAATTTCTTAAGCTTTTGAAACTTTAGCTACAATTACCTTGATGCCCTTCATTCTGCACTCCTCAACAATTGCAGGATCAGCACCGCTATCGGTAATCAAATAGTCGATTTTCTCAATAGGGATGAACTTAGCCGATGAGTCGGCTCCAAGCTTGGAAGAGTCAATCAATGCAACAATGTGCTTAACTCTGTCAGCGCACATTCTCTTGAGCTCAAGTTCATAGAAATTATTGCCCGAAAGGCCAACTTCATTTGAGAACCCGTTGCCAGATACAAAATAGAACTCGCCGCTTAGACGCGATAGCATCTCCCTACTAACAACGCCCTCAATAGCGCCAGAATGTGGACGGAGCATGCCACCTACGAGAATTATTGATTTAAAATTACTGTGATGCTGGAGCTCCATAGCTGTATGGATTCCATTGGTGACAACCGTGACATCATCCGTATATCGAAGATAAGGTATCATATGAAATGTTGTTGAAGATGCGTCCATAAATATTGTGTTGCCGCTTCCAACTAGGTCTGCAGCCTCACGACCGATGGCGTCCTTCTCTTCAACATGATTAATCGAACGAACCATGTAGTTCTCGGTAATGTCAGTATGCTTCGTTTCCGGTAAGCGCAAGCCTCCATGAAAACGAACTATCGCACCTTCCCTTGCCAAATCGCGTAAATCAGTGCGAATTGTAGCGCCAGTAACATTAAGACGTTTTGATAAATCTACCGTCCTAATTGCACCTGTTTGAGCAAGGATATCAAGTATTTGTTTTCTTCGTTCAAGATTAACCATAACGTAATAATAACAAGGGTTTTGGGAATAGTCAAACCAATTGTTTTTCATTTCTTTTCATTTTCGAGCAATAATAGTCAAATGCTTTCTTTTTCTCGAAAAAGGCATAAAAAAGCCTGCATCTTTCGATGCAGGTATCATTAATTTGGTTGCCGAACAAGGATTTGAACCCTGACAGACGGTGCCAGAAACCGGCGTGCTACCGTTACACAATTCGGCAATGATTATCAACGTTGTAGAGTATAGCAAAGCGTTTTCTAAAATTCAAGAGTCTGTTGCCTCTTGGGCTAGCATTTCATCGAGTTTACGGCGCACAAGCATCATGTCGTCGTACATCGGGATTTTCTTGCTTGGATCGCGAAGCGCATAAGCTGGATGGAAAGTGGTCATTATGCTGTATCCATTCTTCTCAGCAAAGTGTCCACGGCAAGCATGCATTGCAGCTTTCTCATTAAAGAATGCCTCATATGCAGTCGAACCGCATAGAAGAATTATCTTCGGTCTAACTAGCGCGAATTGCTTAGCGAGAAGTCGTTTGCAGGAAGCAATTTCGTTTGGCTTAGGGCGGCGGTTCTCAGGCGGACGGCACTTAACTATATTGCAAATGTGATAATCCTCTTCGGTAAGACCAACGCTTCCAAGAAGATTCTGCAAAAGCATACCAGAACGACCTACAAAAGGTTTCCCCTTCTCATCCTCCGTCGCGCCAGGTGCCTCGCCAATAATCATTAGAGAAGCTTTACGATTACCACGGTAGATTACAACATTACTCGCACCTTCTCGCAGCTCGCAGTTCTTACATGCGTTACATTCTGTTATGAACTCTTCCCATTTACTCTCATAGATGCTATCACTCATAATACTTGCTATCTTTCTTTAAATAATCACAAAACTACTACTGTTATACCTGGATTAGGAATTTTCCAATCACGATCACCCTTGAGGTTCGACAATCTTGACGTCACTCGAATTCCGGCTTCGCTATTGCTATTAAATTGCTCGCCCTCACAGAAGTCGCGAATGTTGCCAAGTCTCTTCATTGAGATAAGCTTCTGCTTACATGCAAGTTTAATTGCACCGCCTCGTCCTGTAGAACCATAGCCGTGAATTATCTTGATTGCCTTGACTCCGTTGTGCTTATTTACAACTATTGCAGAAACCATCTTGGCAATCGCTTGTTCTGTTGTTGGAAAACCATACTCAATATTTACCTCTAACATATGAGAATTATACCTTATCTAGGGTATAATTGTCTCATGCGTTTAGATAGACTTCTTGCAAATTCAGGATATGGAACACGAAGCGAGATCAGAATTCTGGTTCGCTCTCATAAAGTATCAGTAGATGGCTTAGTTGTAAGCGATCCTGGTGCTAGCGTTAACGAGAACTCCAATATCTCTATTCTTGGACAAGATGTTATAACGAAGAATAAGTTATATTTTGTGTTTGATAAGCCGGATGGCGTGCTAACTGCTATGGAAGACAAACGGCTTCAAACGATAGCTGATTTCATCCCACAAACTCTTAATACTAAGGGCTTAAGCCCGGTTGGTCGTCTGGATTATCACACGACGGGACTACTGATTATTACTAACGACGGAGAACTATCGCATCGACTCACAAGCCCTAAATTCAACGTGCCTAAGACTTACCTTGTCGACTATGATGGCGACGAACTATCGCAAGAGCAAATAGACATTGTTAGTAAAGGAATGACATTATCGGACAAACCCAATGAGAGAATAAAGCTTCAACCAGCTAAGCTAGTCCTAATTCGTCCTGGCAAATGCTTACTAATTCTTACTGAAGGTAAGACTCACCAAGTGAGGCGAATGATTGCTTCCTTCAATAGAAGCGTGACAAAACTAGCACGAATTAGCATTGGCCCAATAAGTCTGTCAGGATTCGAGGAAACACTATTTTCGAGCAAAAACGAAGGCATAAAAGACGCTGACATTTTTGATAAATTGCCAACGGGAACAGGCGAACTTGTCGAGCTAACGCCCGAGCAAATTAGTGCTTTGCTTAGAAGCGTTGGTTTCGATAGCATATAACAATCATAAGTAAGCTTGCAATGTTGCAAGGAATCCCATGAGCATATACTCAGACCGTTCCATGTCCTCACTCCCAGTATAAATTCCGAAAACTAGATTTGGCTCAGTATCTGGCCACAGGCAAGAGAAGCCAAGTTCTCTAATGTAATCTTCATTGTTGATTTGAATACCTATTAGTATTTCTTCCTCAGAGAGCTCGTGATCGGGCTCCTCGTACTCCATTCCAAGAGACTCCTGGTATCTTGAGATGGTCGCATACCATTCTTCCTCGCTGCAATAAACCAGTTCAAGATTGTCAAGAACTTCAGCTGGAAGCTTCTGCTCGCACTCAGCATAAAAATCAGACAAATCAACCATATTGCTGTAGTAGTAATCTATTATCTGTGAGTCTGATATCACAACATTAGGATTTGCCGAGAAAAGCGCAGTCGCTATAGACTCAGATTGAAAGTTTGAGATTTGCTCTTGAGTGTTATAGAAAGATACGTCAGTTGAATTAATGTAAGGATTTGAAAATCCCATAGTTTCCGTTAAGAAAGTATTCATAGGAGACGGTTCCAATTGGAAATGCCCTACAGCTATAACCGCAGAGTCATAATCTGGACGGAAGAAACCTGTATAAATCAGACTGAAACAAATAGCAATTGCAACAACTCCTATTACAAACCAGTACCACGTATAACTAAACCAGGTCTTCCATTCGTCCTTCGTCTTGCCCAAAATCTTTGGCTCTTGCTCACGAGCCTCCATAACCTCTTTACGCTTCATCGCATTACCAGAAGCAATGTCATAGGCAGCGGACAAATCTACAAGTTTCTGCTGGCTTTCGTCAGAATTCTCTATTCTCATATTCTTTGACAATTGCCAAAATCTATTCTCCAGGCGTTCCTCATCACAATCTGCTGGAAGATTCATATAAGTGAGCGCTTCTTCCTTAGTCATAGAGAGAACCTCGCTAGAGACTTCTAGCTTATGCCCTATCTTGGCAAGTGCCTCGTCGATGGAACCAACCAAAGTCGTACGCATTCTAAGCTCCAAGTCCCTATGCGGATATGCGTTATGTGCGATTCTATGCTCTGGATCAACTATGAAGCAATGCTTACAACCGCTTTTAACCAATGTGTTGAAAAGCGTCTTTCTCGCCCACTTGATATCAGCTTCCTCAACCTTAGCATTAAGGCTTCTATCGATTATTAATATCGAATTCTTGTGTTGCCCAAGTAAATCAACCGCTAGCATGGTCGAAGCTCTATATTCCTCACTTAAGACCTCTTCAGCCTTAAAAGCAATTACAACAACGTTGCTCTCACTAATGTACTTAACCGATATGCGTTCTGTCTCATAAGAGTCTTCCATTATATTCTCCCTAGTATCGAAAAGCATCTATCATTCTCTTCGTCTCCGAAGATTTCCTCACATCATACCACAATAGACACGCGAAATTATGGCATTTCTTTAAACTAATGCACTCTTTAACAAAGCTCTCTCACCAATTCTTACAAGTGAAGATGCGAGCAGGATCGTTAGAGTCGCCGCCTCTTGGCTTGCCCCTGTCAAGGCCCCTAAGTAATTTTATATCTTCTTCCTCGAGCGAAAAGTCAAATATGTCAGCATTCTCTTTAATTCGTTCTAAGTGCGTCGACTTCGGAATGATCGCAATGTTGTTCTGTACTAAGAAGCGGAGCAAAATCTGAACTGGTGTTCTCGAATACTTCTGAGCTATCTCAATAACAATTGGCTCACTAGTCATCTCTGAAGCAAGCCCCTGACCTAATGGAGAGTATGCCTGAGTAGCTACCCCCATTTTGTCATTCCACGTTCTATCTTCCACACGCTGACAATATATATGCGTCTCTATTTGGTTTATAGAAGGCTTAATCTTGTTATAGTTAATAAGATCTACAAGTCTATCTGGAGTCATATTAGACACTCCAATAGCGCGCACTTTTCCCGCCTCGTAGTACTCCTCTAGCACTCGCCAAGCGGAATAAACATTACCATACGGCCAATGAATAAGAACCATGTCAATATATTCCAGATCAAGCTTCGCAAACGAGTCCTCTAAGCTTCTTCGGCAATCCTCTTCTTCAAATTGCGTGAACCAAACCTTGGTCGTAACAAAAAGCTCGCTTCTATCAACTCCACATCTCTTGATTGCTCTTCCGACAGCCTCTTCGTTCATGTAATACCATGCCGTATCAATTAATCGATATCCTGCCTGAATAGCATCAACTATGCTTTGCTCGCACAAATCCTCATCGACTACTCGTTGATAAGTTCCAATGCCAATCATAGGCATTTTGACGCCGTTATTGAGTATTATAAATTCGTTGTGAAGCATAGACTCGTCCTCTTTTCGCATTGAATTATCTTATAAAAGTCTACATTTTTTTCGAAAAAGAAGCAAACAGAAACCTCACGATTTATGCAAGTGAGGTTTATGCTTATATGTTCAATATTAGGTTTGCGTGTTGCCCTTTATTAATTGTTGGAAGATAATTCTTAATATGATGCGTGAAGTCTAGCTGCTGATTTGAGAGGATGTTTTTAGAATGAATGAACAAGTAATATATGAGGACGAGGCTTTTATGGTCTTTTTGAAAAGGCCTGGTCAAGATAGCGAGAAGATTCCTGCAATTCTTGGAGACAATAAACTTAAGGTTGTCAATCGCTTGGACATGCCCGTTGGTGGATTAATTCTAGTAGGAAAGAATGCATCTTCCTGTGCAAATCTCAATAGACAGATCGAGCAAAAGACTCTTCTCAAGGAGTATTACGCCGTAGTCGCTGGCAAGATGGAAGAGATTAATGGCGAGCTTAACGACTACCTTCTGCATGATAAAAGCAAGAACAAGTCTTTCCCGGTATCCTCCGCGCGAAAAGGAGTGAAGGATGCTACTCTCCTCTACCGCGTCCTCGCTTACAATGATGCTTCTGATTTGTCTCTAGTAAAAGTTAGACCAATCACAGGGAGGACTCACCAAATACGCGTGCAATTCGCTTCAAGAAAGCACCCTTTGTGCGGAGATGGCAAGTACGGAAGCAAAGTTAAGGGGCAAATTGCTTTGTTCTCTGGAGACGTGCTTTTCGAGCATCCAAATAAAAAGACCCCTCTTCATTACCATGCATCGCCTTTGGATACAGATAATGAGATATGGAGTCTGTTTGATTATAACTGGAATGAATACTCACTAATTAAGTCTTCTTCTGTTCAATAATGAAGCTAAATCAGAAGTGTCCGCCACCACCACCAGAATGGCCGCCACCGCCGCCGCCACCGCCGCCGCTACCGCCGCCGCTACTACTAGAACTATGGTGTACGACAGTAACGGATCGATTAACGAAAGCATCCGTTGCTTCCATTTTTCCGCATTTTCCAGCATTAAGATATACTGCACCGTCTGGATATGCATCAAGCTTCTTAGGCTTGAATGCAAAGAAATAGAACAAAACAACAATTAGCAAAGGTACTATTACCATTATTGCTCCAGAAATAATAATGCTCCCAAAATCATAGTCCTTATTCGTGAGTTCACTAAGAACCGAGCAGACTACACTTGAATACTTGCCTTGCCTCAGCTCCGGTTTGTGTTGCTCAAAAATATCAGTCACTTCCGCGTCTGATGCGGAATAAAAAGCAGTACCGTAGGTATAGATGTAGAAGTATTTTCCTCCTACATCCATATTAGTTAAATCAAGAAAAATAATAAATCCAGAATTGTCTTGAAAAGGAGTGTCGATAAAATTCTCGCTATAATAATCGTCTACATACGCCTGATAACCATCGTCATCATCCGAATACTCCCAGCCCTTATCATCTGTAACAACTACAGCTACATTCTGATTACGTTCCTCGGAAAGTTCATTCGCCAATTCCTCAATTTCATCAAGTTCAGAGGACGTAAATAGATCCATTTGATCGTCAATAATTACATGCTTCGGAGGTGTCTTTTGCATATATGCATATAGACCAACAGATAGTGCAAGCAGAGAAATCAGTACTATCGTTACAATAATTGAAGCTCCTCTTAGCTCGCTTAGAAATTTGGTGTTCCCCGAAGAGTTCATATTTGTATTAGTGTCGTTAAAGTTCGTCATCCTACAAAACCTCCTAACATGAGGCTTACTATTATCTTGACAATTACCGCAGCAATAGCAAGCACTACCGCAGATGCCATTATCTTCTTTACAATGCTTTGAGGAGGTATTCCTGCGACCTCACCTGTTTGGCCATTCATTACAAATTCATAAGTCTTGCCTAGATACTTATATCGTAAGAACCATACAGGAAAAAGCGCATAGTCGTGGTCATAAACATTGTATTCCGAATTATCTTGGCTAATTGTTGACGAGTTATATTCTGTAGTGTACTCCTTGAAAATCTTCTTAGCGTACTCCTTTGAACGATATACAACTCTGTTGGTCAAGTCTTCAGCTGAAACATCGTACTTCTCGGAGAAGAAGCCTGGTAAATACACAGGACTGAACTTAACCAAATCATCATAATTGTAAGGTTGAACTGCTGCCATTAAATCATCGTCGATTCGATCAATGCCATCAAAAGGCATATTATTCCAACAAGCGTTCATCTTACGAGTAACATTGTAGACATCGGTAATAGTTGTAGTTTCATTTCCACTATTAGTTACCAATACCTTCTTTCCAGTGCCTACCATGTCAAGTTTTGCATCAACATCAAACAGCCAGAAAGGAACGTATAAGCCCTTCATTTTCGCAATATTCTTAGGCGATACAAAATTAAAAGGAGTCATAAGACCACCCTTGCACCACTTAAGGAACTTCGTTGTCGCGGTATCCTTGTCAATCTTGAATGGAATAATGTAGTCAGGTTCAAACTCGCCTGTAAATCGCTCAGCTATAATAGCCGGCGATCCACAAAACATGCAAAAAGTAGTGCTCGTATTCACATCCGCAAATACCGTAGCGCCGCAGCTGTTGCATGCAAACTGCTGCTTCTCCCACTCTAGTTTATTAGCAGTAGGTTCTTCAGCCTTCGCATGCTCGAAAAGCTTCTCTTCATTGATTTCCTTCATCAGCTCCTCAGGAGCAAATTCCGTACCACAAAAAGCACATGTGATTTTCTGCTTTGAAACATCAAAAACCACGTTTGCAGAACAACGTGGACACTTAATAGTATCAGCCATATTTTTCCCTCTTCCAGATAAATCTTAATTACATGCCGAATTAAGCAACTATGAGTTGCTCACTATATGCACCTTCCGCCTAATCGCCATGTATTCCCTTATTTTCAATCCAAAATATATTATAAACGAATTTTTAAATCTTGCATCAATAAATAAATCTACCATTAAAAAATGAAGAATATTACACTCATGTACAATATTGCAATACAGATTACCGATGCCATTGAGATGTAGTCCTGTATCTTCAGCCTCAAACCGCGGCGGAAGATTAAATAACCAACGTAAAGAGCTATAGAAGAAAAAATCGTATATGCAACCCCAAATACAGAAGAATCTCTACTGGAAATAATTGGCACAATAAATGCTAGTGGAAGAAAAACTGGATATCCAAAGATGAACTTGGACACTCCTCCAATATCCTCAGCACGCTTCTTCTTATACGTAATGTAAATTAATAATGGGCAAGCAATTGTAACCAAGAATATGATAACTAGTTCGACAATATCAGACACTTGAGGATATTTAAGCGTCTCTTGGATACTGTACTCAAGCTGTTCATTCATCAACGAAGAATTAATTCTGTCTTCGTAAGAAGAGTACAGATTAATTAAAGGACTGAAGAAATTACATTGAGAACACTTATCCAAGTCATTTGATGACCAGAACGGAAGTAAAATTAATCTAGCAATTAGCATAGGATAAACAGAAAACATCCCAATAAACATTAAACCATCAACGGTATTCGTTGCTAAGCAAAATGCAAAGGATGCAAATAAGTAGATCATCAAAGAGATTCCAATAATCAAAAAACATACTTGCATAGTCTCAAAAAGTCCTGTTTCTAAAACAGCATCAAATGAGCCGACGATTTGAACAGCTGAAAGTGCCAAAGCAACAATATATACGCCAATTCCGCCAACAACCAACTTAGTCATAACAATCTTTGTTTTACTCAACGAAACCGAGAATAAAGCATCTATATTTCGACGATTGTTAAGTTCGTCGAAAACAAAAGTAGCCATTACAATAGCTGTTATCAAAAGGCACCCAAATAGACTATCCCCACTAAAGTAGTAACTTATGGTATTTGAAGATTGCATCGAATAATAGGGAAAAAACAAGGATTTATATGTGAATGTAGAGAACAAGACAATCAGAATACATATTGGAATTATCGTTTTAACGAATTGATACTTAAAATACCTTAGCACGATATTCATTTATTGACCTCCGTCACAGAAGAATTATGCTTTACATCAAAAATAAAAGTCTCACTTAACGATGGTGATACTTCCTCTAGCACCGTCGCGTTTAGCGCCTTGATTTTACTCTCTATTTCCGGAATATCACTTCGAACAATCACATTGATAAAACGACCTTCACTCTCAATTTTGCTTGCTCCAATTTGCTTAAGTGCCGCTATAGCTGTCACACACGCAGTACCTTCAGTAAAGGCCATGTTAAACTTCCTTACTCCGGAATCTTTGGTCTTAAGTTCTTCAGAAGTAACGATTCTACCAGTATCAATCATAATGGTCTCATCGCAGAAATCCTCAACCTCGAGAAGCGAGTGACTGGAGATTAGGATGGTCATACCACTTGACTTCACCATTTCCTTAGCTTGATTCTTGAAGGCCTCTCGAGCTAGAGGGTCAAGCCCATCGAAAGTTTCATCCATAAGTAAATACTTAGGCTTAATCGCGAAAGCTAAGGCAACATACAATTGCCTTCTCATTCCTTTCGAAAAAGAACGAACGCCCTTTGTCATGTCCAAATTCAATGTGCTCATAGCACTATAAAACTCATCATAGATGAGATTTGGATAAAACACCTTATACATATCGAATATGCTCTTAGCCGTTGCATGCATAGTGTAATATGGATCATCTGGTAAGAAGAACAATTGCCCTTTTAACTTCTCTTCACTTGGCTTCCGACCATCATACTCGATGCTTCCTCCCTCGATTTCATACACCCCTGACATCAATCGAAGAAGTGTGGACTTACCCGCACCATTGATTCCAACAAGGCCAACAATGCGACCACTCTCACAAGAGAACGATACATCCTTAAGAACCTTACAATTCTCAAACGCAAAACTAATGTTACTAACACTAATCATATATGCCATTCTCCTCTTCATCCTCTTTAGCCTCTTTATCCGATATCTCAATAAAGTATCCGTTGAGCATTAAATTGCCCTTATCATCCTCCGAAATGTGGTAGTAGGTTTGTGTAGTAAGATAATTATCATCACCGGCAAAAAAGCGCATCTTAATGGGACATGTTTGTCTTGTCTGAATTGCTTTCTTGATTAAAAGGGCTACATTCGGTATATCATCAGGATGGACTCGAAGGTATGGTTCTTTAATGTAGTAGTCAAGGATTTCTTGTCGAGTCATCTTAATCATACTGCAGAAAGAATCATTTATGATTACATTCGCCGGATCAAACCTTCTCTCTCTATTTACAGGTACACGCGTGAAACCTATTGGTGTCTTCTCGATTAGAGACATCAGTTGGGAGTTTTCAAACTTAACTTTGCGCTCAAGATCTCGCCTTGCAAGTAAAAAAGAAACGTAGTCTCCTAAGGCTTCAAGATTCTTGTTATTTTTATTCAATTGCTTGGGGCTCTCTACTGTCATTATGCCAAATATATCGTCTTTCTTATGTAAAGGCATAACTATAAGAGACTCGATACCGAACCTCTCGTATCGTAGTTTTTCTGCTTCACGGGATTCATCTAGTTCACTAGTTGTAATCGTTAATACTTCCATATCTCTTAACTTAGGTATCCAATACTCAACATAATCAATTGGTAAGTCCTGAAGTTGATCAATAAGGGGATGGACATTCGGAGCACATATTTCATACTCGCAGTTGAGGTGTTTTCTCGTCTTATCGAAAACATAAGTGTGAACGATTTTTCCTTCGCAGTAATTCATTATTTCAGTCATAACATTAGTGAGAGCAGTCTCCGGGTCGGCCTCAGAAAGCATTCGCCCTGATAATTCAATAAGCATACGGTTTTGTTGCTCGGCACGCACTTGAGATGACACATTATCTACAAGAACATAGCATAAGGCATAGGTATCAGTCTTCGCTATTACTCTAGCCATATACCTTATATATTCATTGTGTGTAGGAGTCTCATGATTAAAGAAAATATGACAAACTCCTTTTCGAGAATCGCCAAGATTAATACAGGAATTGACTATCTCTGTTAATTCCTCACGATAACTTGGATCAACTGCATCAAAGACATCATATCCCGTCAATGCATCCCATGCGTGATTTGTGTTAAGTACCTCTTTGAAGGATTTGTTCATTCGCAGAATCTCAAGCTTGTTATCGTGATATTCCAATACACAAGCGCCACCTACATAGCTCGAAAAAAGCAAAGTCTCAATTGATGAAGGATTCCAGAACTGTCCCCTATCCATTCCTTCAATTGTCTCCATGGATGTTAAAATTGAATCATGGTTCTCTTGACTAAGAAGCAACTCATACTCCTCCACGGTCATAGGCTTACCAAAGAAAAAGCCTTGAACATAATTGCATCCAATGGATTGTAGAAAACTAACATGCATCTTGGTTTCTACGCCCTCGGCAATTACAAGCATTCCAAGCCACTTGGCCATTCTTACTATCGACTCAATTATCGTACCGCCGCGTTGGGTCATTTTCTTATCGGAAAAGAAGTGCATGTCAATCTTAATTACTCCAGCTGAAACATCCTTAAGCGTACTAAAGGACGAGTATCCACTACCAAAGTCATCAACTTCGACAAGGAATCCCACTTCTCTAAGCTTATCCACTATCTCGACTATGTGACTTACGCTCGAAGAAAATGCAGACTCAGTTATCTCAAGATTAATCAAATTGAAAGGAACATCGTACTTCTTAGGCAATGCAATAATTGTATCTAAGAACTCCTCGCGGACTAGGTCATAGCGTGAGACGTTTACCGAAACTGGAATAACTTCCTTTCCTAAGTCTAGTTGCTTTCTTTGAAAAATGCATGCCTTTTCCCAAATACTCCTATCTAGCTCAAAAACAAATCCATTCTTCTCAAACAACGGAATAAAGCTATTAGGCAAAAGCATTTGACCATTCTCCTTGACCCAACGAACGAGAACCTCAGCACCAATTAGCTTGCCATTACTAATGTTATATTGTGGCTGGAAGTAAGCTTTGAACTCGTCATTTAATAAAGCTTCTTCCATCTCAGCTACTATTTTATGTTCTTGTTTTAACGTAACCCAAAGACTTGGGACAAACCACTTGTATTCTACGCCATAGCGATTCTTAGTGGATTTCAATGCAAGAAGTGCGCAATCGCACATTAGAGTGATGTCCAATGTCGGATCATCAATCAAGTATAATCCCATACGAGGTACAAACTCAAACGCCGACGTTTTAACATTCTCAAGGCAATCTATTAATGATTCGCACATTTTCGTGATGTCAAAGGACTTCTCTTCTACCAGGAAAATGAAGTGGTCAGCATCGAATCGGCATGCTATAACTGGCTTGATCTCGAGATCTTTAGATGACCAATAGTCTCCTATCTGCCTCAAGTATTCATCTCCACTAGAAGAACTAAAAACCTCATTATATAACTTGAAATTATCTATATCCCATCTCACTAGAATGTACTGATTAGGCTGAGCTTTACTTAACAACAATTCAGTATGTCTAATGAAAGCATTTCGATTGAAAAGCCCGGAAACAGGATCCATCTCGGAACGTCTTAATTCTTTTTCGGTCTCATCAGCTCGCTCTGCCCTCTTTAATAACTCAATTCGAGAAAGAATATTCCTAATGCGGAGTCTCATAAGCTGATCATTCAAGGGCTTCATAATCACATCGATTACGCCCTTCGCCATTACCTTTATAAGATCATCTTCATTAATTGAATCAGCTACTACAATAATTGGAATCTTCTCAAGTTCCTTATCGTCAGAAACAACATCGAGAAATTGAAGCCCGTTCATTCCTGGCATATCCAAGTCAAGAAGTACTGCGTCGACCTTCATTGAGTTAAGAATCTCGAGTGCTATAAAACCATTTTCGGCTTCAAGAATAATGTATTCTTCACTGAATACACTAATCATCTGTTGACGGTTAATCTTCTCATCGTCAACAACAAGTATCGTTCTATTTTCAACTACAGAGGTCACTTTCACGTCCTCCTGACTTCAATATAGTATGAAGTTAACTTTGTCCTAGACGATAGCTTGATTGCTTCAAGTGCCTGCGCATTCTATGCCTCAAGCTGCCCCCAAAAGCTCATTCTTCGTGTCATATATCATGTGACCATGAGAACGAAGTGCCGTGCAAAATATCAAAGAATGATTCTGCTTAAATATATTTATAATTATTATACATTATAAATAAAAAAACTATTATTTAATTCTTTTGGCAAACAATATGCTCACGCATTAAAGATACATGAGCATACAGAAGTCCAAGAATATTTCATTAAGGAATCAACTAAGTCCTTCAAAAAGCTTTGTCTTTACCAAAAGCCAGATTAATGCATAAGTTTAGCACGAACAAAATTATTATGAATTAGCAAGAAAACAGGATCACCTATTCTTAATGAATTCCACTCTTTCTTGGTGAATAGACATTTACGAACGTATCTTTCACCGTCTTCTATCGCTACAGCAACATAATAGTTTGTTCTACTAGATTTACCAGAACTAGTTACGATTCTGTAGAAATGGACTACTTTACCTGTCGCTACTTGACTATCTTGTTTGATAATGCACTTATTTGCAGTAAATATCATAGAAACTGATGCTATAAGAAGAACTACAACAGTCATACCTATAGCCATCAAGGAAAACTCAGCTTCAATCCTATCGGACAAAGCCATAGGAACCATAAACATGGATACCATTAACACTAATGCAATTACGCTAAAAAACGAAAAATTTGCCCAAAGGCTCTTAGAAATGCGCGGTAACTCCTCGTATTCAGTATCGCTAATCTGTCGCGTCTCTATTGAAGAGTATACCAAAATGCTACGAGCTTGAACCTGCTCATAATTATCCACAGCACTTTCAAGATTAGTATCACTCTCTTGTTTCAAAAATCTCGTCTTAATTTCGCCCCATAGTACTTCTCCAGCACCAACTTGTGACTCATTCTCAAGCTCATAAATTTCCAACTCAGAAGAGCTAAGTCGAGCTAGTTCCGCCTCTGTCGGATAGTTCTTGTCCACTTTCTTTGCCATAAGAAATCCTCCCAATTAATAATATCCCCTAAACCAAAACCAAATATCATCGTCTGCGCACTAAGTTGTCTCTATCTCTATAGCTATAATACCATTCCTTACTGCACGAAGAATAACCTTAGAACCTATGTGAAGTCTTTTCCATTCACTTCCTGAAACAACTGCTCTTGAGACAAACTTACTCGTTCCATCAACCATAACAACTACCTTATATCTTGTTGGACTGTCCGAATCATTCTCATTCTCGCAAAGAAAGAAAACAACCGTACCAGTAGCTATTTCACTTGTAGGAGTAATAATTAATTTCTTTGTGTTAATACCCAATAAAACGGATACGCCAACCATTATTATCAACGCAATAGCAAGAATCGGAATAGAACCATAAGAGAAAACCCCATTACTATCTTTGATTGCAACAAAAAGCAATAAACCAAAGCTAGCTAACATTACAATCAAAATCAAAAACGGATAATTCGCGAAAAAGTTCTTCGTATTACTTTTGCATGAATCATACTCTTGTTTAGTAATCTGCCTAAAAGGAATCTCTTTAATTAGCTTGATTTCTCTTGATTGCAGCTCCTCAACTGATTCCATCAGGTCGTCTAGAACCGGCTCTCCCTTTCCGAACACTTTAGCTTTAACTTCTTTAAGTAAAATACTCGGATCACGCTGATCCAATTCAATTTCTAGTTCGTAGACTTCTCTTTCTTCTGGTGTTAGCAAATCGAGATAACCCAAATCCTCATAATTCTTCGGGTGTGCTAAATCCGACATCAACAAGTATCCCCCTATCCATTAAATAGTCCTTAACATTTTTATCACATAATAATTATGAAATACAGTATATTGAAGCAATATATTGAATAAAAAAATAGTTTTAACAGTCTATCAGCCAAGATATCGCTGATATATACTTTTTTTCGATATAATATGTCAATAATGGTAAATATGTATTGTCTTTTGTGCAATGTATAAATAAGAAATCGTGATATATAATGATAAAAACCGAAAGGACAGGATGACAACTATGAACAGTCTAAGCAAAGAAATTCTCGAGATCGCTACCAGAATCAAAGAACTTCGCGAGATTTGTGATGTATCTGAAGAAGAGTTGGCCAATGAGGTCGGTGTCTCCTTAGAACAGTACAGAGCATATGAGAGCGGAAGTGATGATATTCCAGTGGGTGTAATTTACGCCGTCTCCCGAGTGCTTGGCGTAGATTCTACAGCAATCATCACTGGTTCCGATGCGAAAATGACTGATTACACGGTTGTTCGTAAGGGCAATGGTACATCAATCGAAAGATATCCAGGGTATCGTTTCTCTTCTTTGGCAATGAACTATATCGGGCGCGATATGAACCCTATGCTCATTACCATGAAAAAAGAAGATGAAGAGCCTGAGCTAGTTACTCACGGCGGACAGGAATTCAACTACTGTCTTGAAGGCAAAGTAGTCGTGACCATCGGGGCCAAGAAGATAACTCTTGAGCCCGGCGATAGTATCTACTTTAACCCTGCCATTCCTCATGGACAGAGAGCCTTGGATGGAGATTGTGAATTTTTGACAGTAATCAATGAGTGAATTCTTGTGAAGGTTACTTTTCGAGCGATAGAAAGGATGTATTATTTTGGATAGCAATGATTTTTTAATAAATAGATATTTACCGCGAACTGATTTTGAATCATATGATGATTTTAAGAAGAATTACTCTGTAAATGTGCCTTTTGACTTCAACTTTGCTTATGACATAATAGATGAATGGGCGAAGAACTTTCCTGATAAGAAGGCGCTTTATTATACAAACGACCACGGTGTTCTTAAGGAATATACCTTCAAGGATATTTCTTTATTGTCGAACAAGACGGCAAATGCCTTGAGAGCCGAAGGTATTAAGAAGGGCGACACTGTTTTAATGATGCTCAAGCAGCGTGCTGAGGTTTGGATTACCATCATTGCTCTTCATAAGCTTGGAGCTGTTGTAATTCCAGCTACTTTCCAGCTAACGCCACACGATATTTCTTATCGTTGTGAGAGTGCGAAATGCAAGATGATTATTATGGTTGACGAAGAGCAGGTATTGAAGCATGTTGCTGATGCTCTTCCTGAGTGCACAACTGTTAAGAAGCTTCTCGTACATGGTACGAATATTCCGGATAGTCCAATTTACGACGATTTTCTAGAATTGATTGAAAATGCATCAGATGAGTTGGAGAGAGTGCCTACTACAATTGATGACAAGATGCTTATCTACTTCTCATCAGGAACTACTGGAATGCCAAAGATGATTCTGCACAACTATGATTATCCTCTTGGACATATTGTTACGGCGAAGTATTGGCACCATGTCGAAGATGGTTCAAGACACTTGACCGTATGTGATAGCGGTTGGGCGAAGTTTGCTTGGGGCAAGATTTATGGCCAATGGATTTGTGGGGCTGAGATAGTAGCGTACGATGACGATAAGTTCGTTCCTGAGAATCTATTGCGAGTAATTAGAGAAGCTAAGCTAACTACATTTTGCGCGCCACCTACTATTTACCGCTTCTTGATCAAAGAGGATCTAAAGAAAGAGGATTTCGCGTCAATTCATCATTGCACAATTGCTGGTGAGCCTTTGAACCCGGAGGTTTACAACAAGTTCTATGAATTAACTGGACACTATGTTCACGAAGGTTTTGGACAAACAGAGACAAGTGTTATCTTGGGCAATTTCGGCTGGGATCCAATTAAGCCGGGGTCTACTGGTAAGCCTGCCCCTCTTTACGATATCGACCTCGTTGATGATGAGGGCAACAGCTGTGAGGATGGTGTTGTTGGTTCAATAGTAATTCGAAATTTGTCGAAGTATCATCCTACGGGGCTTTTCCAGGAGTACTACAAAGCACCTGAAACAAACGCTCGTTCATTTACGAACGACTGGTATAATACCGGAGATACGGCATGGAGAGATAGCGATGGGTACTTCTGGTTTGAAGGACGTAACGATGACGTTATCAAGTGCTCTGGATATCGCATCGGACCTTTCGAGGTTGAAAGTGCTCTTATGACCCACCCTTCTGTTCTTGAGTGTGCCGTAACAGCTGCTCCAGATCCTGTTCGTGGTCAGGTAGTTAAGGCGACTATCGTTCTTACAAAAAACTATCAAGCCTCCGAAGAGCTAAAGACGGAGTTACAGACTCATGTTAAGAATGCAACTGCTCCTTATAAGTATCCTAGAATTATTGAGTTCGTTAAAGAGCTTCCTAAGACAACGAGCGGCAAGATCAAGAGATGCGACATTAGACAATCTGACTCTGATTCGACTAAGTCTTAATCAAGACATAAATTGTAATTTAATGACGGTTAGCTGAGGATACTCAACTAACCGTCATTTTTAAGGGATAGGAATAAAGGGATTCTTGATAGTCTTAAAGTTCGTATGAACATCAAGAGAATCAAGTATGTTCACTAAGCAAATAGGAAGAACTAACATCATTATAGATGGTTCTCTTGAAAAATCTCGATAATCTGCAATTAGTAATAATATGTTTACAAAATTACAAAGCCCTATCGAAGGCCGCAACTAAATCAAATTAATAACCCGTTTGCTTCTATCTTATTCTTCGAGGTATTCATCGTCATTCTCATCGTCAAATTCATCCTCAAATCCATATTGACAAGAAATACCATTGTACGTCAGAAACGATAAGAGTCGCTCTGAGTCCGGATAATAGATACCCAAATTGAATTTTTCCAATCCTTTAAGGAGAGCATACTTGTCTTGCTTATCGTAGATTGGTTCAAGAAGTTGGTTGTCACAATACAGTTGATTAGAACGTGCGACGAACGTCATTTTCACCTTGCTTCTCTTTTTTTCCATTTGCATGTTTACTATCAAAAAAACAAACAGAGGAATGATAGATATTGCACACAAAAGTAGCAGAAATACTCCAAAGAAATTCACAGCTTTTGGGAAAGAATCCGCTAGCATCGCAAGACCAGCTAGTCCAGAACCAGCCCAAATAAATATGGACACAAAACGCCAACTGCCTTTCCTGGTGTCGAGATCGAACTTCGTTACATTCAATTGAATTGAGTCTTCATTACTATCCATAATTCTAACCTCATTTAAACTTGCATAAATATCTTATCTCATGAACAGTCGTCCCGTGGATTTCAGTAAATAATATGTCTTCTGTCGCTACGAAGCCACGGCTCTCGTAAAACGCCCGAGCCCTGGGATTCTTCTCTGCTACCCACAAGTAGATATCTTGAAAGCCTAGCTCCCTAAGCCTTCCAACACCATAATCGAAAATGGCAGTTCCATATCCTTTTCGAAAACACTCAGGCAAAACGTAACAGGTTACAATCTCGCCCCAGCCCTTCATCTTCTCATCTCGTGCTGGACCAATCGAAGCAGTTGCCACAAATCTTCCTTCGTCCTTCAGTGCATAATTCTCAGTCTCACTCTCAGATGAGCCAATCCACGAGGACCAGCGTTCTGAGTCTAATTTATCAAGGAAGTCCTGTGGCATTATGCCTTTGTACGCAGTCTGCCAACTCTTCACATATATTGTTGCCACCTCTTCTGCGGTAAGCGGAGTGATTCTCTCGATTGTCATAAATTCCCCCTATAATTGGCAAATCATTATATATTCTTCTTCATTCTCGTCGATGATTTCGAATCCAACTTTCTTATACATTCCTACTGCATAATTTACCTTCTGAACTGCCAATGAAGCTTTATTATAGCCTTTGTTCCTTAGTTCTTCCAGCATTTTCTTCATTAATGCAGTTCCTATTCCATAATTTCGATAATCTTTCAAAAGCGATATAGCAAAGGAAGGCGTCTCATCATCGATATGACCATAATCATTCATGATACGGACCCACACTGCGCCAACAATCAGTGAATCAACCTCAGCGACAAAACACAAGTCACCATTTTTACTACCAAACTCTTCTACATAGATTTGTAATTCCGGCTTATTGATTATCTCCTTTGAAGGAGACGCAACTCCTTGAGGAATATATATAGCCTCATATAAGAAAGTATCCAAAACCTTTGCTTCTTCTAGTTTCAATTCTCTAATCTTATATTCCATAGAATAAGTATCTCCAAAATAATCAATATGTATTTAAGCTAACAGTCTAAAAGATAATCCATGTTATTTCAATGTTTGAATCGTTGTAATGCAACCGGACTGGAATAAGTAGATACAGTGCTTTTTAATTTTTGGCATGAAAAATCGCCCTTCGAAAAGGGCGACTCTAATTAGTGATTATAAGGATACAACGAGCAGCATCTTGAACTTTTCTTCACCATATACTGCATGAGGAATATCCTTTGGCATGATAATCGTTTCACCTGCCTCAAGATAGAATACTTCATCTGCTATAGTGAATTTTCCCTTGCCATCAAGAACCGTAACCATTGCATCTCCACCAGACGAATGAGACGAGATTTCCTCTCCCTTATCAAAGGAGAAAATAGTCATGCTAACAAACTCGTTTTGAACAAGAGTCTTGCTCACTACCTGCCATTGTTGGTACTCAACCTGATCCTTTAAGCTAAGCTTAACTTGCTTTTCGATGTTCTTATACATGCTTATTCTCCTTTCATTAATCCAACAGATTACCTTCAATTCCTACTGTTACGACCTGCCACGGAATAAACTTTCCACTGTTCTGCAATGCTTTCTTTGCTGCAATTTCCAGACCTCCGCAACATGGAACTTCCATTCTTACAATGGTTACGGACTTGATGTCGTTATTTGCAATTATTTGAGTCAGTTTCTCACTGTAATCAATATTATCAAGCTTAGGACACCCAATAAGTGAAACTTTTCCCTTGATAAAATCCTCATGGAAAGAAGCATATGCATAGGCAGCGCAGTCAGCCGCAATGAGGAGTTTTGCTCCATTAAAGTATGGTGCCTGAAGAGGTGCTAATTTTATCTGCACTGGCCAGTTCTGAAGTTTTGATATCGGCTTCGTAGAATTTGCCGATTTATTATCTGTTTCTTCAGAAATATTCTCATTTCTGTTAAGCTGCATGACTCTTGATCCTGGGCATCCGCCCATTTTCGACATCTTCTCTTTTACTTCGACCTTCTTCTTCTCATCTTCCTGTGCTTGCTTAACTGCCGCTTCATCATACTCAGGGGCTTCTCTGGTTTCAAAAGTAATCGCACCAGTAGGACAGGACGGCAGACAATCTCCAAAACCATCACAGAAATTCTCTCTAACCAGCTTCGCCTTGCCATCTACAATATCTATGGCGCCCTCATGACAAGCGCTAGCACATATTCCACATCCGTTACATTTATCTTCATCAATATGGATAATCTTTCTAATCATTTTTTGCCTCCTTCACAGATTTCTTCTTTTCTTTCTGATGTAATAATACTAGAATCAAGTCGGAAGATATGTTGGATTTCCAACAGAAGGAGATAATATGCAAAATAATGATTTACTTGTAAAACTTCCATTATTCGAAGGAATGCCCGCTGACGACATCCCCGTTTTTCTAAAACGGCTAGGTTCTTATTCAAAGAAATATAAGCGCAACGATTTCATAAAAACAGCCGGAGACCCAATCGATTTTATTGGAATTGTATTAGAGGGAAGCATCCAAGTTCTGCAGGATGATTATTATGGAAACCGCAACATTAGGGCACATTTTGGGCAGGGCGCTTTGTTTGCTGAGGCCTTTGCCTGTGCAGGAGTCAAATTCCTCCCTGTTGATATTCTAGCTTCTGATGACGCAGAAATCCTTTTCATAAACAGTAATAGTATTTTTGCTTCCTGCGGAGGAAGATGCGAGTATCACCATACACTGATTACTAATTTACTAAAGATAGTTGCCCAAAAGAATATGCTAATGAATCAAAAGCTAAAATACTCCTCTCACAAGACAACCAAAGAGAAACTCATGGCTTTCCTTCATGATCAGTCGAGAATTAATAAGTCTAAAGAATTTACTATTCCTTTTGACCGTCAGGCCCTTGCTGATTATCTTGGTGTCGAACGAAGTGCTATGTCCACTGAGATAAATAAACTTGTAAAGCAGGGAATCATCGAGACCAAACGCAGTTACTTTAGACTTATAAGAACTACAGAATAAGATTGGTCATTAAGTATTCTCGTTAATGCATTTTTCCATGTAGGCTAGAGGTAATTCGTTATCGTCTATTCCTTCTTTGAAAATGCGATATCCAAGTTTCTCGTATAAGCGAATGTTGATCCAACTTCGGGTGCACGTAAACAATTCAAATTTTGACCCTCGGGAGTGATCTTCAACATTTTTCATTATCGAAAATGCTAATCCTTGGTTCCTGAAACTTGGGGCAACCATTAAACGACCAACTTCGATGGTATCATTCTTTTTGAAGTATCTTGCCGATGCCATTATTTTACCTTGGGAATCTCGTTTGATAACAACTATCCAGTTGTCAAAATCTCTCTCGAATTCCTCGTAGGACTCTAACAGTGCGGGTATATTTCTACTCCCAATCATCTCAGCTTCACTCTCGAACGCAATCTTCTGGAGTTGATACAACTCTTCTAAGTCTTTATGGGATGCAATTTCATATTCTTTCAACTGAATAATCTCCTAATCTCAAATGAATCAATTATAATCATTATATTCAAATACATGTTCGTTAGGAAGACAGCCTTACAAATTTGATAAGTGCTTGCTTATATCTCTCTTTTCGAAAAATCACAAGCTCTTCCTATTAAAACAAATAATTGAAGAAACAAACCCAATCACAATCAAAACAACCGTGACAATCAAAGCCTTAGCATAATCTGAAGGATTTGAAGCAGAAGTCATAAGTTCATAACCAGAGCATAGATTAGTGGGAAGGTAGATAGCTACTTTGGGTAGCATCGAAGCTAGATACATTGCCATCACCACTACTGCCGTGGACGCAAGAACTGTGGAAAAAGAGTCTACGAGTGTTGAAATAAATAGCACCAGCGTGAGAACAAAAATGCCGAAAACCCAGTATATGAATATAGAGAAACCAACATTCTTAGCAATACTGTTTATTCTTGTATGATACGCCTATATTTAATAAAGTATAATCTATACAACATTACAAAATAGCTAGAGGTTTTTATGGATAAAACTAAGATAAAAGAATTGATAATTAGAGTTGTAATATTACTATTTGGACTAACCATTGCTCACCTAGGAGTAACATTGTTCTTGCTTGCAGATATTGGCTCGGATCCATTTAATGTTTTAATTCAGGGTTTGTTCAGACAAAGTTCTTTATTACCGGCTACGTTGTATGGCCTTCTGACCCACGGCAGAGTACATATTATAATCAGCTTAATTATTATCACTATTCTTCTATTCTTAGATCGTAGCTATGTAAAGATTGGAACCCTTCTTTGTATGATATGTGGTGGTCCAATTATTGATTTTTTCAACTGGATATTAAGTCCATTGTTTTCTGGAGAAGTCTCCTTGATAGTAAAGATAATTGTCAACATTCTTGGTTGTGTGATTCTTGCATTTGGAATGACTATAGTAATTAAATCAGCAGCTGGAACAGGTCCTAATGATCTCGTAGCTATAGTAATAAGCGATAAGCTTAAGTTTAAGTTCAGCATTGTTCGAGTTGTCGTTGATTTATGCTTTGCAGGCATAGGCTTTTTGCTTGGCGGAACTGTAGGACTTGGTACGATTATCTGCGCTTTTGTTGTTGGTCCAGTAGCAGGGCTCTTCTTACCCTTTAACGAAAAATGGATTAAGAGAATTGTTAATAAGATGAAATAGATGTTGCATCATCACCAGGATATTACGCTATTAATCTTCCTTTTCGATTAGTGCTCGAAAATCAAAGCTCAAAGATCGACATACCCCTAGTTGTTTTAGTTTTAAGATAAAAGATTCAAAATACTATTACTAAAATTAATGATTTTGCATATTTCTAAGAATAATGGTTGACAAATCAATATGCACGTGACAGAATGAGCAAAACTTAATATCAAAAATCTATAAAAACTGTGACGAGGAATGGTCAAGGTTAACGCATTTCAGAAAGCCGATGTTTGATGTGAATCGGTATGTAATACTTTTAAGACCTCTCACCTCTGAGTTGGTGACTTGAATAGCTTATGCTAAGTAGGGAATCCCGTGAATGTTACGTTAGTGCATAGAGGTTGATTGACTTCGAATATAAAGGCGATGACGAAGACGGTCAAGGTTAAAGCTTTTCAGAGAACCGATGGTTGGTGCGAATCGGTATGACTTATCCTTAATGACTTATCCCTTCTGAGCCGGAGACTCAAAATGGTTTTACCAGAGTAGGCGTTTCTCGCGTATGCTGCGTTAGTGCATAGAAGTTGATAGACTTCGAAGAGTGGCGAATTTTATTATTCGCAATTTGAGTGGTACCGCGAGTGTATTAGAAATTGTTACACCCGTCTCAAAGTAAAAGCTTTGAGACGGGTGTTTTGTTTTTACCCCTTCTGAAGCAGACAGAAAAAAGAAAGGTGAAATAATTATGTTAACTCTTGACAAGGTTTTTGATGCACAATCTGTCCTGAAGAACATCATCCGCGAGACTTCACTTGTTCGCGCATACGGTATAGCACCCGAATGCGAGTTGTACCTAAAACCGGAAAACTTACAAATCACGGGATCTTTTAAAATCAGAGGTTCCGCATATAAAATTTCGTTGTTGTCTGATGAAGAAAAAGCGAAAGGTGTGGTAGCTTGTTCGGCGGGAAATCACGCCCAGGGAGTTGCCCTTGCAGCGACAAAGAGTGGAATAAAGTCTCTTATCTGTCTGCCCGACACAGCTCCTATTTCGAAAATAGAGGCGACAAAGAGCTTTGGTGCGGACGTATGCCTTGTAAAGGGATGCTACGATGACGCACATCAGAAAGCTTTACAGCTAAAAGAAAGCGAAGGCTATACTTTTATTCATCCGTTTGACGATGAGGATGTGATTGCCGGGCAAGGGACGATAGCTCTTGAGGTTCTCAATGAATTGGAAAACATTGACGCTATCGTGGTTCCTGTAGGTGGCGGCGGACTAATATCAGGTATAGCATTTGCCGCAAAACAGATAAAGCCTTCTGTGAAAATCTATGGAGTTCAAGTTGCTGGTGCCGCTAGCATGTTCAATTCGGTTAGAGACTGCAAAATCGAGTGTCTCCAACACGTTCATACGATAGCTGATGGTATTGCCGTGAAGAAGCCTGGAGAGAACACGTTCAAATATGTGAACGAATATGTTGACGAATTAGCATTAGTTACAGATGACGAGGTATCATCAGCAATACTCGGACTTATCGAAAAGCAAAAAATGATTGCTGAAGGCGCAGGTGCTGCTTCCGTTGCGGCAGTTATGTTTGATAAGTTCCCTCTGAAAGGAAAACGTGTTGTCTGCATAGTTTCAGGCGGAAATATCGACGTAACTAGTCTCTCAAGAGTAATAGAACGTGGCTTGTTTAAATCGGGACGTTCATCAAGCCTTTTGATTGAACTTATCGATAAGCCCGGTCAGCTGAAGGATATATCCAAAATCATTGCTGACAACGGTGCAAATGTAACCGGCGTGCATTACGAGAAAGGTAATACAGAGAGCGTAAACGGATGTTTCCTTAGAATAGAGATAGAAACAAGAGATTACGAGCATATTCAAACAATAACAGATGCCCTTCGTAATGAAGGATTCAAAATATTTTAAGTAAGTGAGGATAATGACATGATTGAGAGAATTTCTACAGATAAAGCTCCTAAGGCCATCGGTCCATATTCACAGGCAGTTTGCATGGGTAGTCTGATTTTTACTTCAGGCCAGATCGCGCTTGACCCTGATACAGGAGCAGTCGTCGGAGAAACTATCGACGAGCAGGCTCATAGGGTTTGCAAGAATATTAAAGCCGTTCTTTCTGCAGCTGGCGGAAGCCTTGAAACTGTTGTAAAGACCACTTGCTATCTGAGTGATATGAGTGATTTTTCGAGATTTAATGAAGTATACGGAGAATATTTCACTGGAAAGCCGGCTCGCTCCTGCGTGGAGGCTTCTAGACTCCCAAAAGATGTTTTAGTTGAGATTGATGTAATAGCGGAAAGGGGCAATATTTAACATGATGAATGCAAGTAAATACAAGATAGGATACTTCCCTTCTCCCGAAAAAAGTAATAATTGGGTAGAACGCGATCACATAGAGAAGCCACCTGTGTGGTGCAGTGTGGATATGAGAGACGGAAATCAAAGCCTCATCATTCCTATGAGTCTTGAGGAGAAAATCGAATACTACAAGGTTTTACTTGATGTAGGATTCAAGGAAATAGAGGTTGGATTCCCTGCTGCTAGCGATACGGAATACGAGTTTTTGCGTACACTTATAGATAAGAATATGATTCCTTCTGATGTTTCAGTTCAGGTTCTTACACAGTGCCGCGAACATATAATCCGCAAGACCTTCGAAGCCTGCAAGGGTGCTCCTAGTGCAATTATCCATTTCTATAATTCCGTAAGTGTTGCACAGCGTAATCAGGTTTTTAAGAAATCAAAGGACGAAATCAAGCAGATAGCAATAGATGGAGCTAAACTCGTCAAGAAACTGTCCACAGAATACGAAGGAAATTTCCGCTTTGAGTATTCTCCTGAGAGTTTCACTGGAACCGAGCCTGAATACGCTCTTGAGGTATGCAATGCTGTTCTAGATATTCTTGAGCCTTCGGCAACGAATAATGTTATCATTAATTTACCTGCAACAGTTGAGATGAGTTTGCCTCACATTTATGCAAGCCAGGTGGAATATATGAGTCGAAACCTAAAATACAGAGAGTTTGTAACGCTTTCTCTTCACCCTCATAATGACAGAGGCACAAGCGTAGCGGATACAGAACTTGCACTATTAGCGGGGGCTGACCGCGTAGAGGGTACTCTTTTCGGAAACGGAGAGAGAACTGGAAATGTGGACATTATCACTCTTGCTATGAATATGTATGCGCACGGTGTCGACCCTAAGCTTGATTTTTCCGATATTCCATACTTAGTGGATAAATACGAAAAGTGCACGCGCATGAATGTTTATGCTAGAGCACCATACGCAGGATCCCTTGTGTTTGCGGCTTTTTCTGGAAGCCATCAGGATGCTATTGCAAAAGGAATGAAATACAGAAGCAAGAATAAACTGAACGAGTGGTCCGTACCGTATATCCCAATTGATCCAAAGGATATCGGACGCACATATGATTCAGATGTGATACGCGTTAATTCTCAATCAGGCAAGGGCGGAATAGGCTATTTGCTTGAATACACGTACGGATACATACTTCCACCGAAAATGCGTGAACATCTTAGCTATCTGTGCAAGGGTATCTCCGACCGTGAGCACAAGGAATTGAAGCCAGAAGAAGTACTCAAAATCTTCACAGATAATTATCTCAACGTTGATGGAAACATCTCAGTAACAGACTTCGATTTCATGCGTGAGAATAATTCCGTAAAGATTAATATCTCTTTTATGCAAAATGGTATCGAAACAGAACTTGAGGGAGAAGGTAACGGTTCATTAAGTGCCGTGAGCAATGCACTAAAAGCATACACAGGCGACAATTACCTGCTTCAGGTATTTACTCAGCATAGTATGCAGGGTGAGGATTCTCAGAGTGTAGCCGCTTCATATATTGGAATCGAAAATGATAAAGGCGAAATGTTCTGGGGTGCAGGTACCGATACTGATATTATCAAGGCAAGTACAAACGCACTTCTTAGTGCTTATAACAATATGACAAAAGGAGGAAATGACTAATGGGAATGACAATGACTCAAAAGATTCTTGCCGCACACGCAGGGCTTGATTATGTGAGCGAAGGACAGCTCATCAGCGCAAAGCTTGATCTTGTTCTTGGAAATGATATTACAACACCCGTTGCCGTGAATGAGTTTGAAAAAGCGGGCTTCGATAAAGTTTTTAACAAGGATAGTATCGCAATCGTTCTTGACCACTTTGTTCCTAATAAGGATATTAAGGCGGCAGAACAATCGAAAACCTGTAGACAATTTGCAAACTGTCAATGCATTAGTCATTTCTATGATGTTGGAAAAATGGGAATTGAACACGCTCTTCTTCCAGAGCAGGGCGTAGTGACAGCTGGCGACTGCGTAATCGGAGCTGATAGTCACACCTGTACTTACGGAGCTCTCGGTGCTTTCTCAACAGGAGTTGGAAGCACAGATATGGCGGCAGGTATGGCAACAGGTATGGCTTGGTTCAAAGTCCCTTCCGCTATTCGTTTTAATCTGACTGGAAAGTTGCCTTATAACTGCAGTGGCAAAGATGTAATCCTTTCAATTATCGGAAATATTGGTGTTGATGGAGCATTATATAAAAGTATGGAATTTTCTGGCGATGGTGTGCAAAACCTCTCTATTGACGACCGTCTCTGTATTTGTAACATGGCAATAGAAGCTGGTGCGAAAAATGGAATTTTTCCTGTAGACGAAATAACACAAGCGTACATGACAAACCGCTGCGAGAGAAAGCCTGTTGTATTCGAAGCCGACAAGGACGCAAAATACGACAAAGTCTACGAGATTGACCTTTCGAAGATAAAGCCAACTGTAAGTTGCCCTCACCTTCCGGAAAACACAAGAAATGCAGAGGAACTTCACGACATAACGATTGACCAGGTTGTTATCGGAAGCTGCACAAACGGAAGAATGGAAGATATGGAGGCTGCATACAAAATACTAAATGGTAAAACGGTAGCTCAAAACGTACGTTGCATCATAATCCCTGCGACAATGCAGATCTACCGCGACTGCATAGAGCGAGGATATGTTACCGCATTTATCGATGCAGGTGCAGTAGTGTCTACCCCTACCTGCGGACCATGTCTTGGAGGCTATATGGGTATTCTTGCAGCTGGAGAACGCTGTATTTCTACAACAAACCGAAATTTTGTTGGAAGAATGGGCCATACAGAAAGTGAAGTCTATCTGTCTTCACCTTTTACAGCGGCTGCTAGCGCGCTTACAGGCTTCATAACGGAATACAAGGAGGTTCAGTAATAATGAATACACAAGGTAAAGTATTTAAATACAAGGACAATGTTGATACCGATGTCATTATTCCTGCACGCTATCTTAATACTCCGGTAGCTGCTGAACTTGCCCTTCACTGCATGGAGGATATTGATAAGGATTTTGTAAAGAATGTGAAAGAAGGCGACCTTATAGTTGCTGGCTGGAATTTTGGATGCGGTTCGTCAAGAGAACATGCACCTCTTGTCATTAAGACCTGTGGAGTAAGCTGTGTAATCGCAAAAAGCTTTGCAAGAATTTTCTATCGAAATGCAATTAATATCGGCTTACCTATTCTCGAGTGTGAGGAAGCAGCAGAAGAAATCAGCGCTGGTGATGAGGTCTCTGTTAATTTCGATACTGGTGAAATCAATAATAAGACTACAGGAAAGATCTATACTGCACAGCCTTTCCCTCCGTTTATTCAGAATATTATCAAGAAGGGCGGACTTCTTGCATCATTAAAGGAGGCCGATAATGAATAAGAATATAGCAGTTATCCGTGGCGACGGAATAGGTCCCGAGATAGTAGAACAGGCTCTGGTTGTTCTTAACAAAATCGCGGAAATCTATGGACACATTTTTTCATATACCGATGTGGATATGGGCGGCTGTGCCATCGATAAGTACGGAGATCCACTTCCACAAGATATGCTTGAGAAGTGCATTAAATCCGACAGTGTACTGCTTGGAGCAGTTGGCGGTGATAAATGGAACAACGTTTCTCCTGAAATGCGCCCAGAAAAAGGGCTTCTCCGTCTTCGTGCAGGAATGCAAGTATATAGCAATAACCGCCCAACCAAGATATGGCCGCAACTTGCGGATTCATCACCACTTAAGAAGGCTATTCTGGATAAAGGAATCGATTTTATTATTGTAAGGGAACTTATTGGTGGGATATATTTTGGAGAGCATAAGACTGAAGTTATTGACGGAGAAAACACAGCTACCGATATTCTCAGATACACAGAGTCGGAAATCGAGCGTATCGGCCGAATAGGCTTTGAAACAGCGCTCAAGCGAAACAAGAAACTATGCTCGGTGGAAAAGAGTAACGTTCTAAATTCGAGTCGTCTTTGGAGAAGCGTTATGCACAGGATAGCCGATGAATATCCGGAAGTGGAGCTTACCGACATGCTAGTAGACAACTGTGCTATGCAGATTGTAAGAAATCCATCACAGTTTGATGTAATAGTTACGGAGAACATGTTCGGGGATATTCTTTCTGACGAAGCGTCTATGATTACAGGTTCAATCGGTATGATACCTTCTTCTTCACTAGGCGCAACAACTTGCGGTCTGTACGAGCCTATTCACGGTTCAGCTCCCGATATTGCTGGAACTGATATCGCAAACCCAATTGGAACGATTCTATCCGCCGCAATGATGCTCAGATATAGCTTCGATATGACTACTGAGGCACAGTCAATTGAGAATGCTGTTTTCGAGGTACTAGACAAAGGCTACCGTACGGCAGATACTATGCCTTCTGATAAGAACGAATCAGAAAAGTTTATACGAATCGGGTGCAAAGAATGCGGAAAGCTAATAATGAATCATTTAAGATAGGAGGAATGTAACATGATATTATCAGGAGCAGATATTGTTGTAAGAACCCTGATTGAACAAGGTTGCGACGTTGTTTTTGGATATCCAGGAGGACAAATCATACATGTTTATGATTCCCTGTATAAATATCGCGATGAGCTCACTCATGTTCTTACTGCTCACGAGCAAGGAGCTTCTCATGCCGCGGACGGCTATGCGAGAACCACTGGAAAGGTTGGTGTTGTTATAGCAACATCAGGTCCAGGCGCCACCAATCTAGTAACAGGAATTGCAACCGCTTATCTTGATTCGGTGCCTATGGTTGCTATTACAGGTAATGTTTTATCTTCACACCTTGGTTCGGACAGTTTTCAAGAGATTGATATTACAGGTATAACGCTTCCGATTACCAAGCACAATTATGTTGTTGGATGTGTTGAGGAACTCGCCGATACAATTCGCGAAGCTTTCAAAATAGCTTCTTCTGGCAGACCGGGACCTGTCCTAATTGATATACCTAAGGATATTCAGATGGCAAAATGTGACTATGAGCCTCAAGCGCCTTCTGTTCCCGATGAACGCAGGCAGGCAGATGATAATAGAATAAGAGAAGCTGCGGAATGTATTGCCACCTCCGAAAGACCTTTTATTTATTTCGGTGGCGGACTTATTTCTTCCAATGCAGAAGATGAACTTCTGGAACTTGCGGATTTAATTGATGCTCCTCTCGGTTGCTCTCTTATGGGAATCTCAGGTATTCCTACCGATCATCCGCGATTCCTGGGAATGCAGGGTATGCATGGCCATTATGCTTCGTCAATTGCAATGCACAGAGCAGACTGTATCATATCACTCGGTGTTAGGTTTAATGACCGAGTTACTGGAAACAGAGAGAAGTTCGCGAAGAACTCAAAGATTATACATATCGATGTTGACAGTTCGGAATTATCGAAAATAATCTCCCCTGCCCATGCTATTCGAGGAGATGTAAAGGTTTCATTAAGAAAACTCATTGATAACCTTTCTCCCATAAAACATGAAGAGTGGTGGAAAACTGTTGATAGTCTCCGAGAAGAAGAAGCTAAGAACACGGATAAGCGCGAAGGCATGACTCCTTTTAGGATCATAGAGACGCTAAATGACTATCTGAAGCCAGAAACTCCCATAGCTACAGATGTAGGACAGCATCAGATGTGGGCAGCACAGTATCTAAATTTCAAGAGTAGCCGAAAGTTCATTACTAGCGGAGGTCTTGGCACAATGGGGTTTGGTATGGGTGCAGCCATAGGTGCGCAAATGGGCACAGGAGAACATGCAGTACTTGTTACTGGTGACGGCAGCTTCGGAATGACCCTTCAGGAACTCTCAACAGCTGTTTCCTACAAGATTCCTCTCGTAATCGTGTTGCTTAATAACGGTGTGTTAGGAATGGTACGTCAATGGCAGACACTGTTCTTTGATAAGCATTATTCAAACACCATACTCGAAAGGAAAACTGACTTCGTACCTTTGATAAAAGCTTTTGGTGGCGAAGGCGTTCGGGCGACAAGCATAGAAGAACTTAAGACATCGCTCGAAAAGGCTTTTTCCTACGAAGGCCCATATCTAATAGAGTGTGTTATTGATAAGGATGAATTTGTTCTACCAATGCTTCCTCCGGGAGGCGCTATAGATGACATTATTGTAAAGGAGGATGATTTACGTGCATGAGTTTACTATGGCAGTACTAGTAAAAAACAAATACGGGGTGCTGAACCGAGTCACAAGTATGTTCAGAAGACGAAGATTCAACATTCGTTCTCTCAGCGTAAGTGAAACGGAGACCGATGAGTTTTCGAGAATTACCGTAACTTCTTTCGGCGATGACACGGAGAAGCGTCAATTGGCAGATCAACTTTCCAAGCTTGAAGATGTCTGCGTTGTAAGGGAGCTTACAGCAAAGGACTCGGTAGGCTTCGAACTGCTTCTTATTAAGATAAGAAATGACCCTGAGAATCGTCCCGCTGTTCGAGATACTGCAGATTCCTACGGCGCAGAAACCGTAGATTATACAAGAGATTCGGTAATTTTGAAGCTTACGGGAAGCACACGGAGAATAAGCGCTTTTATTGACCTTATGCGCGACTTCTCGATACTTGAAATCTGCCGAACAGGCGTTGCTTCATTGGAACGCGGAAACACAACAATAAGACAAGTAAAAATATAACTAAAAAGAAAGAGGTAACATTATGTCAAAGATTTACTATCAGGAAGACTGCAATCTACAAAAATTAGAGGGTAAGACAGTAGCTATTATCGGCTACGGCTCTCAGGGACACGCACACGCTCTTAACCTAAAAGACAGTGGAGTTAAAGTAATCATCGGTCTTTATGCGGGAAGCAAGAGCTGGGCAAAGGCAGAAGAACAGGGATTGTCTGTTATGACTGTAGCAGAAGCAACCAAAGCAGCTGATATCATCATGATTCTTACAAATGATGAGAAGCAGGCAAAGATTTATAAGGAAAGCATCGAGCCTAATCTTACAGAAGGCAAAACTCTTGCATTTGCTCACGGCTTTAATATCCACTACGGATGTATCAAGCCAGCAAAGAGCATTAACGTTATCATGGTTGCTCCTAAGGGTCCTGGACATACTGTAAGAAGCGAATACCAGGCAGGCAAGGGTGTTCCATGTCTTATTGCAATAGAACAAGACGCTACAGGAGATGCTTTAGAGATTGGACTTGCATATGCTCTAGGTATTGGTGGTGCAAGAGCCGGCGTTCTCGAAACAAATTTCCGTACAGAAACTGAAACAGACCTTTTCGGTGAGCAGGCTGTTCTTTGTGGCGGTGTATGTGCTCTTATGCAGGCTGGATATGAAACCCTTGTTGAAGCTGGATACGATCCAAGAAATGCATATTTTGAGTGTATTCATGAGATGAAGCTTATTGTTGATCTTATTTATCAGAGTGGATTTGCAGGAATGAGATATTCTGTATCAAATACTGCAGAATACGGTGATTATATTACTGGTCCTAAAATTATCACTGACGATACAAAGAAAGCAATGAAGAAGGTTCTTAAGGATATTCAGGATGGTACTTTCGCAAAGGATTTCCTACTTGATATGTCCGAATCCGGCTCACAGGTTCATTTCAATGCTATGAGAAAGATTGCTAGTGAGCACCCAAGTGAGATCGTTGGTGCTGATATCCGCAAGTTATATAGCTGGAGCGATGAGGATAAACTCATCAATAACTAATTAGAAAACCGTTCGATTATTCTAAAAATTAAGGAGAGATAGCATGAACAGCGATTCACTTATTTTCGGAGCTCATAATGCACCACACCGTGCTTTATATCACGCCATTGGATTAACTGATGAAGAACTAAAACGACCTATGGTTGGAATAGTAAGTTCATATAATGAAATTGTTCCGGGGCACATAAACCTAGACAAGATCGTTGATGCAGTAAAACTAGGCGTTGCCATGGCGGGTGGAACTCCAGTTGTATTCCCTGCTATTGCTGTTTGTGATGGTATTGCCATGGGTCACGAGGGGATGAGATATTCCCTTGTAACCCGCGATCTTATTGCAGACTCAACTGAGGCAATGGCTCTAGCTCATGGATTTGACGCTCTTGTTATGGTTCCAAACTGTGATAAGAACGTTCCTGGACTTCTAATGGCAGCAGCAAGGGTTAACGTTCCCACCGTTTTTGTAAGCGGAGGACCTATGCTTGCAGGAAGAGTCAACGGAGAAAAAACGAGTCTTTCTTCGTTATTTGAAGCAGTTGGAAAATTCAATGCAGGTAATATCACGGAGGACGAGCTAAAAAAATACGAGTGCAAGGCTTGCCCTTCCTGTGGTTCCTGCTCGGGCATGTATACGGCTAATTCCATGAACTGTCTTACGGAAGCTCTCGGTATGGGACTAAAAGGAAATGGAACAATTCCAGCGGTTTATTCTGCACGTATTGAGCTTGCGAAGCACGCAGGCGCAGCGGTAATGGAAATGTTGAAAAACAACATCCGCCCTCGCGACATAATGACAAAAGAAGCTTTTATGAACGCTTTAACTGTTGATATGGCTCTCGGTTGTTCAACAAACTCTATGCTTCATTTGCCAGCAATAGCGAATGAGTGTGGTATAGAAATCAGCCTTGATATAGCAAACGAAATTAGCGCTAAGACGCCAAATCTTTGCCATCTCGCTCCTGCTGGAAAAACATATATGGAAGATCTTGACGAAGCCGGCGGTGTTTTCGCTGTTATGAATGAATTGAATAAAAAAGGACTTCTTAACACCGAGTGCATGACTGTAACTGGAAAAACCGTGGGAGAGAACATCAAGAATTCATTAAATCTCAACACGGATGTCATCAGATCTATTGATAATCCATATAGCGAAACCGGTGGCATAGCAGTATTAAAAGGTAATCTTGCTCCTGAAGGAAGCGTCGTAAAACGTTCTGCTGTACTTCCTGAAATGCTTGTACACGAGGGTCCTGCAAAGGTCTTCGATTGTGAGGAAGACGCACAGCTTGCTATCAATTCCGGAAAAATTGTAGCAGGAGATGTTGTCGTTATCCGTTATGAAGGTCCTAAAGGCGGCCCAGGTATGCGTGAAATGCTTAATCCCACTTCCGCAATAATGGGCATGGGACTTGGAAGTAGTGTTGTCTTGATTACAGATGGAAGGTTCAGCGGAGCTACCAGAGGTGCTTGTATTGGTCACGTTTCACCAGAAGCGGCAAGCGGTGGATTAATTGGAGTTGTTGAGAACGGAGACATCATTTACGTTAATATTCCAGAGAATCGCATTGAACTTAAGGTTTCTGATGAAGAACTAGCAAATCGCATGAAGAACTTTGAACCAAAGCAAAAACAGCTGTCTGGTTATCTTAAGCGCTATGCAGCAATTGTATCAAGTGGTGCTTCTGGTGCTATATTAAACAGCTGATACGCCCAAAAGTGATTTAGCTATGTTTAAATAACATCCATTGATTAATAAGTAATAGAAAAGAGCTTCTTATTTCTAAGAAGCTCTTTTTGTATAAGAGAGATAATTAATGAAGAAATTCAATCTGTATTTTTCAACTATTCCATCGAGATAAATTTGCAAGTCTATAAGAAGGCTTATAGAGATTACTTACATCTATTAAGTGAAGTCATTCAAATCTCCATCAAATTAGAATTTTCTTAAGAATTTGGCTTATGCAACTAACAGTAGCACAATGTAAACAAAACTTTCTTGAATGAATAATAGATGTTTTGTATTATCACGACATAATAAAACAAAGGAGGTAACAAGCATGATACTAAATGAAAAAATTTCTATTATAAGAAAGATGAATAATCTTACTCAAGAAGGTTTTGCGGAAGAACTTGGTGTTAGCAGACAGGCGGTTTCGAAATGGGAGAATGGAACTTCTGTTCCTGATGTGCAGCTACTTTTAAGAATAGCAGATTTTTATAATCTTACATTAGACCAGTTAGTAAGAGATGATTTTGATTTGCCTATATCTAATTTAGATGAAAAGAAAATTGCAGAAGATTTTTTCGATAAAAGTATTGTTTCAATAGATGATTACTTAGGAAAAGTATGTGATGTTTCTATGAATAGTTTTAGGCATAGTGTAATTAGAAATGTCAAAATTGTTGGAACTTATAAGAACTTAATATGCTTTGAAAAGAATGGTAGATATGGTTTCTTTAATAAAAATAAGGCATTAGGTATTCTTGCAAAAAGAGAAGAAGATTATGTGCCTCAAAATGACATTGTTTATGGAAAATGTACTGTATATGTAAATAAAGGTACTTATTTTGGCGGAAATACTTATGCTTTCAGTGAAATTGTCTCTGATGTAGAAGATACAATTGAAATTCATACTGGCAAGTTTGTTGCAAAGGAAACATTGGAGGATATTTCCGTTATTTTAATGAGTGATAAGATAAATGATTCGTGTAATTAAGTCGCTTGAAAATTTCAGCTTTACGCATACTATGTATTGAATAATAGCCTTATCCATTGTGTGTATGGATAGGGCTATTTTGCGGTTAAGGGCGATTATCTCGCCCCTATATCTTTGCTTCGGTAAGGTTGGCTGGCGTTTATCCTGTCAGCCTTTTCTTTATATCGCTGTATCTTGTCGTGCATGGTTTCGGTTTTTGGAGTGGCGTTCTCTCCGTAGGATTCTTCCCACTTGGCACATTCTTTCTGATATGCATCTGTGGCACGCTTTGCGGTATAGAATGCTGTGTAGAAATCCTGCACCGTTGCAAATCCATGCTGTCTGACGATACCGGACAATCCGGCTTTGTGGGTTCGGATTTCCTCGTTTTTGGCGGCAATCCTGCTTTCAAGCTCCTTTTTCTTAGTGAGCCTTGCAAGTCCCTTTAAATTACTTAATTCAATCTCCAGTTTTGTCCGTTCACGCTCTGCTTCAAAGATAAGACGATTTTGCTTATCAAGCGTAACCTTGATTTTTTGAAGTTTTGGGAAAGCGGCGGATTCCGGTGGTACAACCGGTCTTGGAGGTATCTGTGGCTTGGGTTGTTCTACAACCTCTGTCTCTGGAACGGTTGCAGTAATAGTGTTTACTGATAGCTCAGGCTCGGTCAATTCTTCCGCAGCCGGAGCGGTAACAACACTTACTTTGTCCTCTGCTTTTGTAACAGCCTTGTTTCCGTACTCTTTTTCCAGAGCTTCATAAAACAGCTTGTTTTTAAGTTCCCTTGCGGCGGTCAGTACCTTGGAAATCAGAAGTGCCAGTCTTGCAGTTGCCTTTCGTATGATATTGGAAAGTAATTCCGGTCTGTTGCCCCATACCTTGATGGAGTTGCGGATACGGTCTGTAATAAATTCATTCTTTATCTGACGTATCTCATCCTCCGACACTTGGCTAACTAAGGCACGGTCTACTTCGTGATTCCACTGCATACGCACTTTATTATCTTCCTTTATCTGTTCCGCTTTGGGATTATTCTTACCGATTTTCTTGGTGGCAAGGTATAATCCGTTTCTATCAAATACATGGAGCTTGTCTTTATTGTCCTCTATCAGAAGATTGATAAGGTTGGTATAGAAGCGTTTTGCCTCGTCCAGATAATGCTCCTGCTTGAACAGCTTGTTCTTGGCGGTAAATAAGGTTCTCTCATAGACTTCGCCTTTTTTGATTATCTTACAGCCCTTACGGACATTACCGCTATCATCCAGTATCTCTTTCTTGGTGCGAACATGCTTTTTCTGTTCATTGTAGAACATATTGCGTGTGGCAATCTTTTCTATGGGTTCCGGTAACAGCTCCCTTTCGGAAAAGATGAGATGGATATGATAGTTGGTCTTGCGTTTGTTATGGTGGAGGGCTGATGCACAGTACAAGCAACGCTTTCAGTATGGACAGCTTTATCAGAGAAATTACTACAAGGAAGTCAGAGAAAAGAACAGAGTCTACTACGAACTGTATTCATTGGACGGAACGCAGGAAGTGCCGGAGGACTACACAGAGATTTCACTGGTGTGTGTCAGACAGGACGGAATGTACTTAGGAAGGGAAGCACTGGACTGGATGTGCAGGTCAATCAGGAAGCACCTGAAAGGATTTGAAAACTTCCACTTCCACTCATTACGACACACTTACACAAGCAATCTGTTGGCAAACGGAGCACCACCAAAGGATGTGCAGGAGTTGTTAGGACACTCGGCAGTAAGTACCACAATGAATATTTACGCCCACGCTACAAGGGAAGCCAAAAAGAATTCAGCAAGGCTTCTTGATAAGGTAGTAGGGAACGATTAAAACGAAAACAACACTTTTTCCCTTATAGCTTCCTCACAAGGGAAAAAATAAGGGAAAAGTGCAAAATACATAGATGTTGATGGGCTGGAAAGCCCGTAAATACTGGAAAGTTGAGAAAATACACGAATTAATTAGAATTCCCCCAGAATTAAGTAGAACTGTTCATCAAGAATCAAAGCTATGGATGAAGCATTTTCTATATCTATAGCAGGAAATCTCACCATACCTCTACGAAGGCCTGAAGGGTCGCCATATACGCCTCCAAGCTCAATTGGTTCATACTCTACTCCGTCAACTACCAGACGCATATCACTGGTTGTTGACTGATGAGCTTCACCAGCTGCATCGTAATTTCCCCAGAAGTCTTCATTGATGTATTCAAGATCCGTACCTTCGTAGTAGAACTCTGCTTCTATATAAGTTGATTCCTCACTAAATTCAACATACGTCATATGGTATTCCACATTATGCGTGCCCAGTAATAGAGGTGCATTCTCATAGCTGTGAGAAATGACAGTTGGGTTTGCCTCTGTGTTGGTTCCTTCAGATACGTTAGTTCCTTCAGATACGATGGTTTCTTCAACGCCGTCGTATTCACCCAATATTACATAAAAGGATCCAGGATAAGTCAATGTTACGGAAGAAGCATTTTCTATATCTATAGCAGGAAATCTCACCATACCTCTACGTAGACCTGAAGGGTCACCATATACGCCTCCAAGTTCAATTGGCTCATACTCTACTCCGTCAACTACCAGACGCATGTCACAGGTTGTTGACTGATGAGCTTCTCCAGCCGCATCGTAATTTCCCCAGAAGTCTTCATTGATGTATTCAAGATCCGTACCTTCGTAGTAGAACTCAGCTTCTATATAAGTTGATTCCTCACTAAATTCAACATACGTCATATGGTATTCCACTGAATGAGTTCCCATGATTATAGGTGCATTCTCATAGCTATGAGAAATGACAGAAGCATCAGCAGCTGTGTTAGTTACTTCAGATGCGTTAATTTCTTCAACGCCGTCGTATTCACCCAATATTACATAAAAGGATCCAGGATAAGTCAATGCTACTGAACTAGCCTCAGCAAAATTAATCTCAGAGAATTCAATCATACCTCTACGAAGACCTGAAGGGTCACCATATACGCCTCCAAGTTCTGTTGGCTCATACTCTACTCCATCAACTATCAAACGCATGTCGCAAGTCGTTGACTGATAAGCTTCACCAGCTGCATCATAATTAGCCCAGAAGTCCTCATCGATGTACTCAAGGTCCGTGCCATCATAGTAGAATTCCATCTCAATGTAAGTTGAATACTCGCTAAATTCAACATATGTCACATGGTATTCCACGTCATGTGTGCCCATGATTATAGGTGCATCCTCATAGCTGTGAGAAATTACAGAGGTATCCGCAAATGAACTCATATCCTCTGGAAGAACGAAAGAAAAAGCACAATTGAGCATGACTTCTTCGTTTTCATAGTTTATATACGTATCATCCGTCTCACGAATACTTCTAATCTCAGTACAAATTGTTGCACCTGCTTCTACAAATGTTGGGTACACACCACAAGTCAAAATGTAGACAGAAGGGTCGTCAGGTGACTGAACTGCATACCCTGTATCGTAGATAAAATAACCTTCAAGCGAATCAAGTGACTCCCAATCAACCAAGTCGATACGGTTAGCATACTGCTCTTCACTTGCGCCTCCATAATATGTCATATTTAGTCTGCTGTGGTTTGCAACATATTCCTCATCATTACACTTAATGGTGTAAACCATTTGGAGGTTAGACCAGTCACCTGTTATTCCCTCAAGAGTAACTTCAAAGTCACCCACTACCTGTGTCTCGCTAATGTTCATTAGGTAGCCCTGTTCTGCAAGACTTGCAGAGATGGCGTCTTCATGCGCGTTTCTTATGTCCTCCTGCGACTGAATCATAGCGCTTATATTAAAAAGACTTGTTAGTGGACCAAATCCAGCAGCTGCTGCTGACACCACTCCTATTGCACCCACTGTTACTAAGCAGACTGCAACTATTGAAATAAGTTTCTTTATTTTCATTTTTTTCGTCACTCCCGAAATGTCATCGACACGCGCCTGCGACTTCTCGCTTGCAGCCTTAAGGATATCCTCAGCCGTAAGCTTAAATTTATCATCACAGAAACTGTCAACTTCTTTTTTGTATGTTCTTTTGTCCATCATTATTATCCCTTCCCCTCAATTACCTTTTTAAGCTTCTCTCGACCTCTTTTTAGTCGAATCTTGATGGTTGCCTCTGGGCTACCAAGAATATCGCCTATCTGCTTGATCGTGTAGTCTTCATAATAGAAAAGATGAAGTGGCACTCTGTACTTCTCCGGAAGGGACATTACAGCCCTCAAGAGCTCCCTGTCCTCATGACTATTATTATAGTAAATGCTCTCCGGTATCTCTTCGTCCGAAAACCTACTTAAAAATCTAAAATGATTCTTGCAATGATTAATGGATACCTTTATTATCCATGCCTTCAAATGCTCTTCACTTTCAAATTCTTTGTTGCAATCCAGCAACTTCAAGAACACATCTTGGGATAAATCCGATGTGTCGTCTACATTGTGAACATAATTAAATATCACCGAATACACAGTATTCTTATATTTATTGTATGTTGCTTCAAAACCATCTGTTGTTACTTTCATTTTGTCCTTTATAAAGATATATCTTTCGTTGGCCTACACTCATAATACACAGCAGCAATACGAAAGGTTTCAACGAAAATAAAAATTTTCGAAAATTCCGATTAATCCCTTGCTATATTTCTCTCTGAAGTAATATTATATCGTAGAAATATGATTGAACATTTGGTGCTTAATGAGTTCCAAGGACGAAGAAATTCTAATATGGAGGTTTTTATGGTAGATGTAAGACGCCCAGACGATATGGTCAGAATTACTACTCCAGAACTAGCGAAGGCTTTTATCGATGAGCAGGTTGCTCTTATTAAGGAGCAGGTTGGAGATAAGAAGGTTCTCCTCGCTCTTTCAGGTGGAGTGGATTCATCAGTAGTCGCAGCTCTTTTGATTAAGGCTATTGGTCAGAACCTTGTTTGCGTTCATGTTAATCATGGATTGCTTAGAAAGGGTGAGCCAGAGCAGGTAATCGAAATTTTTAAGAATCAGATGAAGGCTAATCTCGTTTATGTTGATGTTACAGATAGATTCCTCGATAAGCTTGCTGGTGTGGATGACCCAGAGACAAAGCGTAAAATCATTGGTGGCGAGTTCATAGAAGTTTTCGCTGAGGAAGCTAATAAGCTTGATGGTATTGATTTCCTTGCACAGGGCACAATCTGGCCTGATATTCTTGAGTCAGAGAATGGTATCAAGGCACACCATAATGCAGGCGGTCTCCCTGAGAATATGAAATTCGAGCTTGTTGAGCCAGTAAGAATTCTCTTCAAGGATGAGGTGCGTGTAGTTGGAGATGAGCTTGGTCTTCCTCACGACATGGTATATCGTCAGCCATTCCCAGGACCTGGCCTTGGCGTTAGATGCCCTGGAGCTATCACAAGAGATCGTCTTGAGGCTGTACGCGAGTCTGATGCTATCCTCCGTGAAGAGTTTGAGAAGAACAATCTGGTTGATAAGGTTTGGCAGTACTTCACGGTTGTGCCTGATTTCAAGTCAACAGGCATTAAGGACGAGAAGAGAGCCTTCGAATGGTGCTGCATCGTACGTGCCGTAAATACAACGGATGTTATGACTGCTACTGTGGCAAACCTCCCATACGAGCTTATGTGCCATATAACAGACAGAATTACTCATGAAGTAAAGGGCATCAACCGCGTGCTTTATGACTTTACTCCAAAGCCAACGGGCACGGTAGAATTCGAATAAGAATAGTAAAAAATAACCACACCCTCTTTACTTACACTAGTAAAGGGGGTGTTTTCTACTCTGCATATAATGCTTGATATCTTTACTCGTTTCCGTCTATGTTTTTTCTGTACAATAATTAAAAATTTTACTATTTCATTTCTATTCTTAGAGCAAAAAGTGTAAAATAGCATTTATGAAAAAAGCATTAAGGAAATAAGGTATCTATCTCCTGCGATAACGGCATCTTTACCGGTGTGGATACAGGTCTTGTGAAATACCACTTTGAACTTGGAGCGGGTAAGGATTGTTTTGAATGGGTGTGATCCCTATGGGTGAGCATTACAAAAGCATTTTTCTGTCTGTAATAATATTAGCTGACAAATTCCAAGTTTCCGAGCTATTGATCACTCTGTGAAGTGATTAAGTATATTAGAAATATTAATTCATGCGGGGGGAGTATATGGGCGTACAAGTCTATGAAGATGTACCTATAGGTGAAATAAAATACTTAACAGAAAATATTGGTGACGCTCCTATTTCGGTGTATGTAATTCAAGGTGAAAATGGAGATATGCTTGTTGATACAGGTTTTTATTCCACATATAAATCTATAATAAAATGGATAGAAAAAAATAAATTTAATATTACAGATATTTTTGTTACGCATGCGCATCCGGATCATGATTGGAATGTTGCTAAACTTAAGAAAAAATATGGTTCAAGAATATGGATTGCTAAAAAGGATATTAGTCTGATTAGGAATTTTAATTCACAAAAACAATATCCAACAAGTGATAGATTTAATTTTAGAACAAAATACATATCTTTTTGGACCAAAACTCCTTTATTCAAGAGTGAAAAATATGTTCCGGATGTGGTGATAGAAAATGAAGGAAACGCGGATGCATTAAAATATGGTTATGATTTTTCTATTATTTTTTTACCGGGACATACATTTGGTTCTATGGGGATTTTGAAAGGGGATACATTGTATGTAGGGGATGCTTATACAGTTATTTCCGGAGTCCCTATGATGCCGCCACATGTAACATCTATTAAAGATGCGAACGAATCATATGAGAAAATCAAAGAAATCAGTCCACATTATTTGGCATGTGGCCATGGAGCACCATATGTTTTTAATGAAAATAAGTAATTGGAAAAAATTCCAATTTGTCGAACAGTTCAATATGTACCAGCCGTATTCGGAGAAATCCGAGTACGGCTTTTTTTATTCCTCGCTGTCGGCTTCATTGAGATGATTGACCTGAAGCAGACACAATGTAAATACGCCTACTGTACCGCCAACCATCGCTCCGCCGAGAAAAATCAGCCAACCCATTACTTAGTATCCCAAGCGGATGCAGGGTAAGGGATTTCGGCAGCAAGCTTCTTCTTGTTCTTGATTGCAAGGCAAACCGCTGTTACTCCTGCACCCACCGCCGCAATTACGCCTGCTGTGATACCGATTGTCTTAATGGTCTTTTTCTTCATCTTCATTAGTTTTGCTCCTGTTCTTCGGGTTTTGTGGTCATAATCTTGTAGAGCTGTGTGTCCTTCGGGAACTTATCCGCAAACGGAATAATCACATTTCCATAAAAAATCAGCCCTTCGCCTGCACCTGAGTTGGTGACATACGAGAGCTGATGAGGAGAGATATTGAGCTGCTTTGCGAGAATCTGACGGTCGCCGCCAGCCTGATTTAGCATATAAATGAAGTCAGAGTTTTCAAAAATATTCTCAATTTCACGGCTTGCAAGCAAATCCTTTAATGCTTGATATCTTTACTCGTTTCCGTCTATGTTTTTTCTGTACAATAATTAAAAATTTTACTATTTCATTTCTATTCTTAGAGCAAAAAGTGTAAAATAGTATTTATGAAAAAAGCATTAAAGATTATTATTGGATTTTTTATTTTTTTACTTGCCACACTAATCATTGTTGGTGTTGGCGCATGGGAAGCTTTAAGGCTTGCTATTTATGGACCATCTACACATTTCAAAGAGGTTTTCGTTACTTCTATGATGGAATCTAGTTTTGGACCAATAGTAATCAGATTAGTTCTTCCAGAAGATGAGATTCAGACTATATTGAGTAAGAACCAGATCGTGGAATTAAATACTGTAACTGATCCTTCACTCGTCAATATCATGTATCAGGAATCGCAGGACAGACAGGCAACCCTCCAAAATTCGAATCAGGATACTGAAGAGGATTTGGATCCGGATGGAGATGGGATTGAAATACATGAGATATCCGGTCCTACATTTCACGGTTGTCTTATGATTGTTTATGATCCTTCCAGAGTAATCTGTGGAACAATTCCTACTTATTCTCAAGGAGGCGGCGGGTTGACTTTGGAAGCTCTCATTGACAACTATGGCGGTGTTGCTGGAATAAACGGAGGCCGATATGAGGATGAGAGTGGACTTGGAATGGGTGGTTACCCAATAGGAATGGTATTCTCAGAAGGTACACTTAGACACGTTGGCTATCCTCAGATTCTAGATGAGGCAACCGGAGAATATATTGATGACCCAAATCCACAAGGTTCTTTTTCTTTCTGCGGTTTTACTAATGACGATGTCCTGGTAGTAGGAAATATGGGTTCCGATTATGCTGAGAGTATTGGTATAAGGGATGGTGTCTCTTTTGGACCTGCTCTTATAATTAACGGAGAAGCAGCGGACTATAGCGGTGCCGGCGGTGGTCTTAACCCTCGTACTGCAATAGGTCAGAGATCTGATGGAGCTGTTATCTTTCTTTGTATCGAAGGACGTAAGACAACCTCCTTGGGAGCGACAATGGCAGATCTTATTGACATAATGCTCGAATACGGTGCTGTCAATGCCTATAATCTTGATGGTGGAATGTCATCTTCAATGTACTTAAATGATGAAGAAATAGTTGATAATGCTAATGTTCGTTCTGACAGAGCAATGCCAACTGCATGGATAGTTCTCCCTCAGCAAAGTGAGGAGGAACCATAAATGAAGAAACACCAGAATGTAGCTGCTAGTAAGACTGAGAATAAGACTAATATAAGAGAGACTAATATAAGAAAGACTAGTATTAGAGAGAGTAATACAAGAAAAAATAATTTAAGAAAGCCAGTCAATCGTAAGGCAAGTAAGAAGATTTCCATTTCTGTTTTTACTATCATTCTTCCTATTTGGCTTATTTTAATAACCGTGTTCATTTGCTGGTTCTATGGGAAAGCAAATAGCTATATGGTTCATTACGAAGAAGTGTATCAGTTATCTTTACCAGAGCATGTTGCCGAAGAGGTTTTCGCTCATTTCAAGGATTATGATATAAATTATATCTTGGATAACATGGCCGAGACCTCAGTCCCAAGAATCTCCGGATTTGAATCGGAAGATTCGGTAATAACATACATCAGAAATATGCTTGAAGGAAAAGAATTAACATATCAGCCTTCCAATAATTTCTCGGATTCTATGCCTACGTATGTTGTTGAGGCTGATGGTTTTGTTGTAGCCGAGTTTACCCTTTGCAAAGACTTGCAGAATCCAAGAGAATTTGGTTTTGCCAGCTGGCAACTTAAGGAAATCAACTACTACACTGAACCTTTCGAGACGGTTAATATTACTGCTCCAACTAACTTCAACGTTTACGTTAATGGCATACTTCTAGATGATACTTACGTATGTTCTGATGAAGTTCAGCCTGCAGACGCAAGTTATGTTCAAGACTATGCTACTATTCCAGGCAATCATGACTTCTATGTAGCGGATCTATATCTGGAACCGGAAGTAAGAATTACGGATATGTATGATGAAGAAGTGACTGTAACTTACGATGAATCAACGGATTTCTATTACGCAGGTTACTCAGATCAGCATCCTGAACGTGATGAATTAGAGGCATTCGCAATCGATTACACGTCTACTTTTGCCAATGTTATTTCTAGGGATGAGCAGCTCACGAGTTTATTACCTTTCTTCCCTGCTAATAGCGAGCTATATGACTCTATTAGTCGTAATACATCATTACTTTTTTTTGATCCACATTCTGACACTACTATTGATAACGAGGAAATCCTTGATTTCATCACATATTCAGAGGATGTTGTTTATATTGAAGTATACCTTGAGCAGAATATGACCATGGGATATAACGATATTGAGGTGGTCCCTACAACTGCCAGACTCTATTGTGTAAGAATCGATGGTGAATGGAAAGTTGTATCAATGAGATTCTAATATATGCAAATAAGGGAGAGATAGATTGGAAATACCTATAATCATTCCGGCATATGAACCTGATAATCAATTGATTAGTTTGCTTGAGACTCTTGTTAATGGCAAAAGAAAAATCATTGTAATTAATGATGGCAGTTCTTCAGAGTATTCGGACGTTTTTACTAAAGTTGAGTCTTTGATTACACCTGATGGTGGTGTTTTACTTACACATGAGGTGAATTATGGAAAAGGTAAAGCATTAAAGACCGCATTCGATTATATAATAAAGAACTTGCCTGATGTTATTGGTGTTGTTACTGCCGATTCGGATGGACAGCATACTGTTGAATGTATAGAAAGCGTTTCCGATGAGTTTTCCAAGAATCCTAATTGTCTAATATTGGGAGTCAGAAGTTTTGATGGAGACGATATCCCCTGGAAGAGTAGCTTTGGTAATAAACTAACAATGAGAGTCATGAAATTTGTGTCAGGACTTAGCATAAGTGATACTCAAACTGGACTCAGAGCTATTCCTTTTACTTTTATGAAGGAGCTCGTTGATTTCGGAGGCAATCGATTCGAATTCGAAACAGAAATGCTTCTTGCAACTGTCGACAAATATGAAATTAGAGAAGTAACAATCCCGACAATTTATGAATCCAAAGACAATCACCAAACGCATTTCAATCCTATCAAGGACTCAATTAATATCTACAAGATTTTGGGGAAGCAGTTCTTTAAATATATCCTTGCTTCAGCAAGTTCTTTTATTGTGGATATATTGCTCTTCTATATCTTTTGTCGTGTGTTCAAGTTCAACGGATTAAAAGAATACATTATTGTCTCAACGGTAATAGCCAGGGTTTTCTCAGCAGTTTTCAATTACGCCGTAAACTATAAAAAAGTATTCTTAAGTAACGAGACTGTCGCTAAATCAGCGACAAAGTATTTCTGTCTGGCTATTCTTCAGATGGGATGCAGTGCTTTATTTGTTACTCTTGGCGTAATGGCTACTACTGGCAACGAAGTTGTTGTAAAAATTATCGTTGATACGATACTTTTCTTCATTAGTTATAAGATTCAGCATAGATTGGTTTTCGCGAAAAGAAAGTAATCACTCTATGCGGAGATATTTCTTATTTAGGAAAAACAGAGGTCATGCAAAAACGAAGCAAATTGAATGATCGAAAAAGCGAGAACCGTTGCTACTACCGTAATCGCAAGCAAGATAGAAAATCTATCCTTCTAGAATAGGATATGTTCACGGTAATATTATGAATTCTATCACCCCTCTGAGCTATAGTAAATTCTACATTGAGTCTAGCTTATCATTAGCTAGGTATGAAAAAATCGAAAAGGATATTGATTAATATGTAGCCGACAAGAAACAGGCTGTATCCTAAGAACTAGTTTGCTCTTTTGAGACAGCCCATCACAATACTTTTCATATTATGCCAAACTTGAGTAACCGTTCATAAGATACTTATCGCATTCTCTGGCTGCAGCACGTCCTTCATTGATAGCCCAGACAACAAGAGACTGTCCTCGTCTAGTATCACCAGCAGCAAACACTCCTGGTACACTTGTCCTAAAATCGCCAAAATCAGCTGCAATATTAGTCCTTTCATCGCGCTTAAGCTTCAGAGCATTAGCGATTACATCTTCTGGTCCTAAAAATCCCATAGCAATGATTACGAGATCCGCCTTAATAACTTGACGTGTCTCATCTTTTGGAATAAGAACTACCCTTCCGGATGAATCCTTTTCCCAGGATACTTCTATAACCTGAAGTTCCTTAACATTGCCCTTGTCATCTCCAATAAATTTTTCGGTAGACATGCAAAATTTTCTTGGATCCTTGCCGTACAGATAAGCTGCTTCTTGCTGCCCATAGTCTACTTTCTTTACAAATGGATACTCTGGCCACGGATTATTATCCGCGCGCTTGTCGGGTAGAGGATCGGTAATCTCGAGCTGAGTGACACTTAGAGCACCCTGACGGGTTGCCGTTGCCGCACAATCAGTACCTGTATCGCCTCCTCCGATAATTACTACATTTTTACCCTTGGCATCTATAGCGAGGCCAGGAGCAGAACCTTCCTTATCAAAATGATTCGCCGCAAACAAAGCCTCGGTATTTGTTCTTAAATAATCTACTGCGAAGTGGATACCGTTAAGTTCACGTCCAGGAGCCTGAAGATTACGTGGTTTTGTCGAGCCGGTGCATAGTACAACTGCATTGTATGTTGCCTTTATTTCCTGAATAGTAATATCATGTCCAACTTCAACGCCGCATTTAAATGTCACGCCTTCTTCTTCCATCAACTTCACACGACGTAGAATAACCTGCTTATCAAGCTTCATATTAGGAATACCGTACATAAGAAGTCCGCCAGGTCTGTCAGCTCTCTCATATACTGTAACTAGATGTCCTGCATGGTTCAACTGGTCAGCGCATGCAAGTCCAGAAGGACCGCTTCCGATTACTGCAACCTTTTTACCCGTTCTTTTAGATGGAGGACATGCCTTGACAATTCCATCCTCATAAGCCTTCTCTACGATGTACCACTCATTATTATGTGTTGCTACAGCTTCAAAACCATGACCACACAAGCAAGCCCCTTCGCAAAGACAAGGACATACGCGTCCAGTAAACTCGGGAAAGCTGTTTGTCTTACGAAGACGTTCATATGCTTCTTTCCATAAACCCTTATATGACAGATCGTTAAATTCAGGAATCAGATTGCCGAGCGGGCAGCCTGTTACCCCTCTTCCAAGGAACATTCCCGTCTGGCAAAAGGGAACACCACAATCCATACAGCGAGCACTCTGTGTTATTGCCATTTTCTCATCGGTATATTTCTGATGAACTTCACGCCAATCCTTAAGTCTTTCCTTAATATCTCTATCAGGAGCAATCTTACGATCAAACTCCAAAAAGCCAGTTGATTTACCCATACAAATTACCTCACTTCCCTGTTGCTTCTTCGAAGGCAAGTAACAATGCTTCATCACCGTCGTGACCCGCCGCTTTAATCTTGTCTAGCGCATTACTGAAGTTAGCATACTCATAAGGAATTACCTTAACAAAGCAACCAATGAGGTCATCAAGATTTGTGAGAATATGTGCAGCATACGTGCTCTCAGTTGCATTAACATGCTTGAAAATAGACTCTCTTAAGAACTCGATCTCCGCTGGATCTGTAATTGATTCAAGTGATACCATTTCCGTATTGCACTTCTTATCGAAGTCACCGTTTACATCGTAAACGTAAGCGATACCTCCTGACATGCCAGCGGCGAAGTTACGACCTGTTTGACCTAATACTATGACACGTCCGCCTGTCATATACTCACATCCGTTGTCCCCAACTCCCTCAACAACAGCTGTAGCACCAGAATTACGAACACAAAATCTCTCACCTGCAATACCGCTGATATAAGCTTCACCGGAAGTTGCTCCATATAGGGAAACGTTACCGATAATTGTATTCTCTTCTGATTTGAATGTTGCAAGTCTGTCCTTGTAAACGATAATCTTACCACCTGATAAACCTTTACCAATATAGTCGTTGGAATCGCCCTCGAGTCTCATTGTAAGACCACTTGGGATAAAAGCTCCGAAGCTCTGACCTGCGGAACCTCTGAAATGAATGTCAATAGTATCTTCAGGGAGTCCTTTGCTTCCGAATGCACGTGTAATAGCGCTTCCAAGTTGTGTACCAGCTGTACGGTCAACATTTTTAATCTGAAGAGAAATCTTAACCTTTTTGGATTCAGTAAGAGCTGGCTGAGACAAAGGGAGCAATACCTTATGATCGAGAGTATCCTCAAGCTTATGATCCTGATCGTTAACGTGGTGTGTTATTACTGTGGAATCAAGCTGTGGCCTATAGAGAAGTGAAGAAAGATTAATTCCGGTTGCCTTCCAAAAATTAATCGCTTTATTAGGACGAAGCATATCTGAACGACCTACCATCTCATCGATTGATCGAAAACCAAGTTGAGCCATTATCTCACGCATTTCTTTAGCAATAAATCTCATGAAGTTAATAACATACTCTGGCTTACCCTCAAACTTCTCACGAAGCTTAGGATTCTGAGTTGCAATGCCAACTGGACAGGTATCGAGGTTACACACACGCATCATGGCGCATCCCAATGCTACAAGTGGTCCGGTTGCAAAACCAAATTCCTCAGCACCAAGGAGGCATGCAATTACTACGTCACGGCCGGTAAGAAGCTTACCGTCAGCCTCTACGACGATTCTTGATCTCAGGTCATTCAAAAGGAGTGTTTGATGTGCTTCCGCAACACCAAGCTCCCATGGTAGACCTGCATTTCGAATAGATGTCCTTGGAGCAGCACCTGTACCACCATCGTAGCCACTAATAAGTACGACATCAGCTCTTGCCTTAGCAACACCGGCTGCTACAGTACCTACTCCAACTTCAGACACAAGTTTTACATTTATTCTTGCAAACTTATTAGCGTTCTTAAGATCATGAATAAGTTCAGCTAAATCCTCGATAGAGTAGATATCGTGATGTGGAGGTGGAGAGATAAGACCAACACCTGGTGTTGAATGTCTGGTTTTAGCAATCCATGGATAAACCTTCTTTGCCGGGAGCTGTCCACCCTCGCCAGGTTTAGCACCTTGTGCCATCTTAATCTGAATTTCTCTTGCGTGTACAAGATAATCCGATGTAACACCAAATCTACCAGAAGCAACCTGCTTGATTGCACTCATTTTAGAGTCGCCATTTGGAAGTCTCTCATAACGTGCAGGATCTTCACCGCCCTCACCTGTGTTACTTTTACCTCCAATACGGTTCATAGCAATTGCAAGTATTTCGTGTGCTTCCTTGCTGATAGAACCATATGACATTGCACCAGTCTTAAATCTTCTAACGATTGAATCTACGGACTCAACCTCATAAATAGAGATTGGTTCCTTAGAAGGAACAAATTCGAGAAGACCTCTGATAGTACAGAGCCTCTCATTCTCTTCATTAAGAGCACGACTGTACTGCTTGAATATCTCATAGTCACCCTTACGAACAGATGACTGAAGCTTGTAGATTGTCTCAGGGTTAAACATATGGTATTCACCATCTTTTCGCCACTGATACAAACCTCCAGTCTCTAGTCCAGGATTAATCTCTGCATCCTTGAATGCAGCATCCATACGCATGTCTGTTTCCCTAGCAATCTCAGTTAATCCGATACCACCAATACGACTTGCTGTAGAAGTAAAATACTCATCAATAACATCTTCACCGATACCTACTGCTTCAAAAATCTGTGCACCCTGATAGCTCTTAACAGCTGAAATACCCATTTTCGAAAGGACTTTCACAATACCGTGTCTTGCTGCACTTATATAATTATCAACAGCTGTCTCATAATCTAGATTGAGATGTTTTCTATTAATTTCATCACGAATAGTCGCATATGCCATATATGGACACACGGCAGAAACACCAAAACCAATAAGCAATGAGAAATGATGTACTTCTCTAGGCTCACCAGATTCAAGAATGATAGAGCACATATGTCTCTTTGATGTTTTGACAAGGTATTGATGAAGTCCCGATACAGCCAGAAGAGCTGGAATCGGTGCATTATCAGCATCAACACCACGATCGCTCAGGATGATTAAGTTTGTCCCGTTATCGATAGCCTCGGATGCATCTTCAAATAATTTATTCAAAGCTTTACGGAGCTTCTTACCATCACCACCCTTTTCGAAAAGAATAGGGAGTGTTTTTGCCCTAAATCCGGGAACATTGCACGAAGACAATGCCGAAAGATCTTCATGTCTAAGCAACGCTGACTCAAGAGCAATGTGTCTTGCATCTTTCGCTTCCGGTTTAATGATATTGCCCTCAGAACCGAGATACATCCTCTCCATAGTAACGATATCCTCACGGATACTGTCGATAGGAGGATTAGTAACCTGAGCAAAAAGTTGCTTGAAATATGCATATAATAAATGAGGCTTATCAGATAGAACAGCTATCGGACTATCATTTCCCATTGCGCCGATTGCTTCAGCACCATACTGAGCCATTGGGAGAACCATCTTTCGTATATCTTCATAAGTATAACCAAAGACTTTCTGAGTCTGCTCCATGTTTTTAATTTCTACCGGTTCGTATGTCTTAGACTTCTTCACAACAGAGGATAAGTGCACAATATTATCGTTTACCCACTGCTTATATGGGAATTCAGTAGCAATCTGCTTCTTAATTTCCTCGTTATTGATTATTCGCCCTTCTTCGGTATCAATAACTAGCATCTTGCCTGAATTGAGTCGGTTTTTAGAAACGACTTTATCAGCAGGGATATCAAGAACTCCTGCTTCAGAAGCGAGAACAACATTTCCATCTGTTGTTACATAGTAACGAGCTGGCCTTAACCCATTTCGATCGAGAGTTGCAACAATCTGCTTGCCGTCTGTAAAAGCAAGTGCAGCTGGACCATCCCAAGGTTCTAAGAGCATGCTGTTATACTCATAGAAAGCTTTCAAATCTTCATCCATTTGATTACTTTTAATCCAAGGTTCAGGAACCATCATCATGGCAGTCTGAGCCAGACTTCTTCCAGATAAAGTAAAGAATTCAAGCGCATTATCAAACATGGCCGAATCGCTTCCATTGGGATTAATCACTGGTAGAATCTTGCTCATTCCGTCTTCCCCAAATGCATCAGTTTTTATAGATGACTGGCGAGCGTGCATAGCATTAATATTACCTCTTAATGTATTAATCTCACCATTATGAATGAGATAACGATAAGGATGTGCTCTCTCCCAGCTTGGGAATGTATTTGTGCTATATCTTGAATGTACAAGAGCCATAGAAGTCTCAAATGACAGGTCCTTGAGATCCAAATAGAAGGCATCCATCTGTTCTGGAGTAAGCATACCTTTATAAACGATTGTATTTGTGCTTAGGGAAGCAAAATAGAAATATCTTGGGTCCTGTTCACCTAGACCAGATGTCTTGGATTCGAGCACCTTTCGAATTACAAATAGACTTCTCTCAAACTGAAGTCCTTTCTCGGTTGTATTATTCTTGCCGATGAAGATTTGGCAAATATAAGGTCTGTTCTCCTTGGCAGTCTTACCTAGAACCGTCTCATTAACCGGAGTATCTCTCCAACCGAGAACAATCTGATTCTCAGATTCAACAACCTTGTTAATTTCTTTCATGCACTTCTCACGAGCATCAATCTGGCGTGGAAGAAAAACCATTCCCACACCATAATCACCTGCCGGCGGAAGAATAATGTCCTCCTGCATGCATACTTTTCGGAAGAATTCATCCGGAATCTGAAGAAGTATTCCTGCTCCATCACCTGTGTCCTCCTCTGATCCTGCGCCACCTCTATGTGCGAGATTTGCAAGAATAGTGAGTCCATCATTCACCATCTTATGTGACTTCTTACCTTGAATGTTTGCTACAATTCCAATTCCGCATGCATCATGCTCAAATTCTGGCGAATATAGTCCTTGTTTTTTTGGAATTCCATTAAATATGTTCATTTTGCATATTCCTCCTAATCATAGCCTGCAAATCTTTCACTGTTCAGATAATATCATTTTGCAATTTCAAATACAATGACTTGCATTATATTCGCATAAATAAGCAATGATAATTGTATTTTCCTGTTTTTTGCAAGAAACGGTTTTCATAATTTCATTATACGAAAATTTTCTTAATCCTTGTCATCGCCTCGAGAGTGTTCTCATAAGTGTTGAAAGCAGTAAGTCTAATATAACCTTCTCCGCATTTCCCAAAACCAGAGCCTGGTGTGCAGACTACATTTGCCTTAGTAAGAAGTTCGTCGAAAAACTCCCAGGATGTCAGTCCTTCTGGACACTCAAACCAGATATATGGAGAGTTTTTGCCTCCTGTGTAATACCACCCAAGCTCGTCAAAGGTTTTGGTCATAAAAGCTGCATTCACCCTATAATATTCAATACTCTTGCTTATCTGAGAGAGACCTTCATCTGTAAAGCAAGCTTCTGCGGCACGTTGCACAATATAAGAAACACCGTTAAATTTTGTTGTGTGTCGTCTAAGCCACATCTTCTGAAGAGATTGACCATCTCTGATAAGCTCTCCAGGCACAATCGTATAGCCACATCTTGTTCCTGTGAATCCTGCTGTTTTGGATAAGGAGCAGAATTCTATCGCACATGTTTTCGCACCGGATATTTCGTAAATTGATTTTGGTACATCGGGATCCTTGATGAAGGCCTCATATGCTGAATCAAACAGAATAACAGCATTGAGAGAATTGGCGTAATCAACCCATTCCCTTAGTTGCTTCCTTGTATAGCATGCACCTGTAGGGTTGTTTGGAGAACATAAATAGAAAATGTCACCTTTAACACCTTCTGGCATAGGTGCAAAACCATTTTCTTTATTTGCCGGAAGATATGTTACCTTACGACCAGCCATTATGTTAGTATCAACATATACAGGATAGACCGGATCAGTTACAACAACCGTATTGTCTTCAGAGAAGATGTCAAGAATGTTACCAATGTCACTCTTGGCACCATCAGAGATAAAAATCTCATTTTCGTTTAAACGCACGTCAGAAGTTTTCTTATAGTAAGAAGCGATTGCTTCCTTAAGGAAGTTATAGCCCTGCTCCGGTCCATAACCTCGAAACCCTTCTTCCGTTCCTAATTCATCAGCTGCTTTCTTTATTGCTTCAACAGCACCCTTACAAAGCGGTCTCGTTACATCGCCAATACCCATTTTTATAATGCTTGTATTAGGATTAGCCATCTGAAATTCTCGAAGCTTACACGTTATATCTGAGAATAAGTATGTTTCCACCAACTTCTGATAGTTACTATTTATATGCATTTTATCTCCTCCTCAAATATCTATAACTCCGTCAAATACATGGGTACAGGGACCAATCATGAGAACCCTCTCGTCTGTGTAATTAATGGTGAGATCACCACCATTCAAATGAACAAGGATGTCTTCCCCCTTCTTACATATACCGTTAAGGCAGGCCGCAACTACTGTCGCACATGTTCCAGTTCCGCAGGCCAATGTCTCGCCAGAACCACGCTCCCACACTCTCATTCTTAACGTATGGTCGTCTATTACATTTACAAATTCGGTATTAACTCCCTCAGGAAAAATTTCATTGTGTTCGAACCACGGACCTATAGTATCGAGTTCTATTTCTTCAACAGGAGTTTCGGTAAAGATAACAACATGCGGGTTTCCCATTGATACACATGTAATTCCATAAACCTCACCGTTCACTTCAAGTTTCTTATCGATAATCACAGCGCCCTCAAGATTTACTGGTATGAGTCTTGGATCAAGTATCGCCTTACCCATATCTACAACTGCAGCCTGAGCCTCATTCTTTTCATCTGTAATCATCTTCAGATATTTAATGCCACTTTGCGTCTCAACCGTCAGTTCATCTTTCTTGAATCTTCCACCCAAAACATCATGAAGAAACTTGCCAACACAGCGAATACCATTGCCACACATCTTCCCCTCGGAGCCATCGAGATTAAACATAATCATTCTTCCATCCGCAACTTGGGAGGGAGCAACAATTATTAAACCGTCGCTTCCGATGCCAAAATGTCGGTCAGATATCTTAATGGCAAGCTCCGAAGAATCATCAATTTGGGTGTTGAATCCATCAATATATACATAGTCGTTACCGCAACCATGCATCTTAACAAATTTGCATTTCATATGAATGTCTCCTTTAGTAATCGTAGGTTCTTAATATGTCATATGCTGTCTGTACCTTGGTTAATCCACTATTCATCGATTCCCGTTCGATATATTTATGAGACTGCTCCTCACTCATACAGAGGACCTCCATCAAGACCAACTTTGCTCTAGCTATGATCTTCTCTTCATCGAGCTTCTTTTTTAGTTTGCAGAGTCTGATATGCGACATTTCAGCAGCATTTGTTGCGACCATGAAAGCATTATGAATAAATGGTCTGACCAGAAGAGTTGCTCCGATATCTAGAAGAGTATCCTTATTCCTTATTTCTTCATCTTTTAGAAAATATGTATCGTCCGCTATGTAAATTATCGTCGCAGTCGGATGAAGAGTTGCAAAGCTGGCTACAGAAATTGATAATTCATTACGTAAGTCTGAAGAAATGACAAGCAGACCATAATCGCCTTCTTTCACAAGCTTTAGTCCCTCTTTATTTAAATAGGATTCCTTTATAACGTGAGGATGCTTAAGCCCACAAAGTATAGATTGCTTAAGAATCTCGTCATTCCCAATCTTGTCAAAAAGGATTAGTACCTTATCTATACCTGATGAACTCATATGATGAACCTCCCTTTCATTTCTTTGAAACAAGTTTATATTCTTACTCGAGCATTTGCAATATCAAGATTTAAACATTGCATTATTTTGTGCAATTCAGCACAATTACGTTAATATTATGATTGTTTTTGCAAGAAGTAATTATAAATATTTCATTTATGGTTGACATGCACCAGATTCAGCGATAACATACAACTATGAAATCAAGCAAAGGCGCTTGAATCAGAAAAGGTTAACTTTTCTATGATTCAGGCTCCTTTTGCTATTTAAGGAGGAAAAATATTATGTCAGGCGTACCAGAGATTTTCGGATCAAATGTATTTAACGAGCAGATAATGAAGGCTAGACTTCCAAAGGAAACTTACAAGGCAATGGTAAAGACTATCGAAGATGGACTTCCACTCAACATAGATGTAGCAAATGTAGTTGCAGCAGCTATGAAAAACTGGGCAGTCGAAAAAGGGGCGACACACTTCACCCACTGGTTCCAACCATTGACAGGAATAACAGCAGAGAAGCATGACAGTTTTATCTCTCCAACAACCGATGGTGGAGTAATAATGGATTTCTCTGGAAAAGAACTTGTACAAGGCGAGCCTGATGCATCTTCATTCCCATCCGGTGGATTGAGAGCAACATTTGAAGCTAGGGGTTACACTGCTTGGGACCCAACAAGTTATGCCTTTATCAAGGACGGATCACTTTGCATCCCGACAGCCTTCTGCTCCTACTGTGGCGAGGCACTTGATAAGAAGACTCCACTTTTAAGATCTATGGAAGTTATTAGTAAGCAGGCAGTAAGAATATTAAGACTCTTTGGCAACACTTCAGATCCTCTTTCTGTTAAGACAACAGTAGGTCCTGAGCAGGAATACTTTCTTGTACCAGTTGAACTCTACAATCAGCGTAAGGATTTGATATATACAGGAAGAACTCTTTTTGGTTCAAAGCCACCTAAGGGACAAGAGCTCGAGGATCATTACTTTGGAGCAATCAAGCCAAAAGTTTCTGCTTTCATGAAGGAACTCGACGAAGAACTTTGGAGACTCGGTGTTCTCGCCAAGACAAAGCATAACGAGGTTGCCCCAGCTCAGCACGAACTAGCGCCTATTTTCACTACAACAAACATTGCAACTGATCATAACCAGCTCACAATGGAAATGATGCAGAAAGTAGCCAAGAGACACGGTCTCGTTTGTCTCCTTCACGAAAAGCCTTTTGCTGGAGTGAATGGTTCAGGCAAACATAACAACTGGTCTATTTCAACAAATACAGGAGTCAACCTACTCGAACCAGGCGACACTCCGGCTAAGAATGCACAGTTTCTTCTCTTCCTTGCAGCAGTTATCAAGGCAGTAGACAAGCATCAGGATCTTCTTAGAATTTCAGTTGCTACAGCAGGAAATGATCACCGACTCGGTGCAAACGAGGCTCCACCTGCAGTAGTATCTATGTTCATAGGCGACGAGCTTAATGCTATCGTTGAATCTATTGCAAGCGGCGATAAGTATGAATCAAATGAGAAGGTCCAGATGGAAATCGGTGTAGATGTCCTTCCTAAGTTTCCTAAGGATTCTACAGACAGAAATAGAACTTCTCCTTTTGCCTTTACCGGAAACAAATTCGAGTTCAGAATGCTTGGTTCAGCTAACTCAATTGCCTGTGCAAACATCATGCTCAACACAGCAGTCGCCGATGTTCTCAACGATTTTGCAAACGAACTTGAGCAAGCATCCGATTTCAAGACAGCTCTCAATGCACTTATCAAGACGACAATAATCGAGCACAAGAGGATTATTTTCAATGGTAACGGATATGACGATGAGTGGATCAAAGAGGCCGAAATAAGAGGACTTCTAAACCTCAAGAGCACGCCTGAAGCTATGGCTACCTTCCTTGATCAGAAGAACAAGGATCTCTTTACAAAGTTCGGCATAATGAGTATCGCAGAGATGCAGTCTAGATTTGAGATTCTCGTTGATAACTATTCAAAGATAATCAATATCGAAGCACTTACAATGATAGACATGACTCGTAAGGATATCCTTCCAGCAATTACAGCAAGTATCAAAGAATTGTCAGATACTGCATCGTCAGTTAAATCTGTTTCTCCAGATCTCGAGCTAAGTTATGAGGTTTCAACAATCATCAAGCTAGCCAAGCTCCAGGACTGCATCGCCTCCAAGGTTGACGTTCTCGAATCAGAAGTTCTCGAGGTCAAGGAAATCTGTAACGTCTTCGATCAATCCTGCGCTTACAGAGACAGGATATTCATTGCAATGCAGAACCTTCGCGCATGCGTTGATCAAGCAGAAACAATCTGTGCTACCAAATATTGGCCATTCCCAACATATGGTGAACTGCTCTTCGGTGTTAAGTAAGATGCTAAATCTAATAACTCATACTGATGAAGATGTTTTAGTAGCTTATATGATCTTTGATTAATCATTGCTTTCACTCATTATTGAAAGAATTCTCGAGAAATCAATTTCAAGATAAGATTTCGGGACAAATATCACTTTGCAAGTGAGAGGTGTAGTAAATGACAAGGAAAACTAAATTTATATTTGTGACCGGCGGCGTTGTCTCCGGTCTAGGAAAAGGAATAACTGCCGCTTCACTTGGTCGTCTTCTGAAAATGAGAGGTCTTAAGGTTGCTGCACAGAAGTTAGATCCATATATCAATGTTGATCCAGGTACAATCTTTCTGTAACCCTAGCGTCGTGTTTCACGACGGCAGGCGAATCGTGAATTTCACGAAACGCCATTATCTCAAGGATTTTAACATTAGCTGAGAAGAATTTTCATTATCGCTATGCAAGCCGATAAATTCTGTGGTATAACGGATAAATAAATATACCCCAAAATAGAAAAGGACGTTGATGCTTATGGAGCTATTTATAACGATTGTCGTAACATTTTTCGCAGGAATGGGCGCAGGGCTTGGCACAGGCTTTGCAGGAATGAGTGCCGCCGCAGTTATTACGCCAATGCTTGTGACATTTCTCGGCGTTGACCCATATATGGCAGTAGGAATTGCATTGTCCTCGGACGTTCTCGCAAGCGGAGTGTCAGCATACACTTACGGCAAAAACAAAAACCTCGACATAAAAAACGGACTTGTTATGATGGGTGCGGTTCTCGCCTTTACCGTTGTCGGAAGCTATATATCCAGTCTCATTCCATCAACAACGATGGGGAGCTTTTCTGTTATTATGACGTTCCTACTCGGAGTAAAATTTATTGTAAAGCCTGTTATGACGACAAAGAATAAAATAGAGTCGGTGTCGCTGAAAAAGCGTATCATTCAATCGCTTTTGTGCGGTGCTTTAGTCGGGTTTATCTGTGGCTTTGTCGGTGCAGGCGGTGGAATGATGATGCTACTCATATTTACGTCCGTGCTTGGATATGAATTGAAAACTGCTGTCGGAACAAGTGTATTCATAATGACATTTACGGCACTCACGGGAGCGGTATCTCACTTTTCTATCAGTGGACAACCCGACTGGCTTGTGTTCTTGCTGTGTGTAATCTTCACGCTCTTCTGGGCAAGAATAGCCGCTGTCTTTGCAAACAAAGCGTCACCGAAAACGCTCAACCGTGCAACGGGAATTGTGCTTGTTGTTCTCGGTATTGCAGTGTTTGCTTTCTCACTCTTTTCGTAAAATTGCTTACGCTAAACTAACCAACGGAGCTTTTGTTACCGCAAGTAAAACAAACGGCTCTTTAAAAAAGTCATCAAGTCCTGTGGGACGGGTTTCAGGTACTAGCAAGCATAGCATTTGTCTAGACACTCGGCATTTTCTGACGAAAACTCACTCGCTGACAAATACAAATCCCGCAAGTTTTTCGTTGCCGAAAAGCTCTGCGGGATTTTATTTTCTTGGGCGTTGCCCAAACCCGTTTTAATCATAAAAAAATTCTTCCGATAATACCACCTATGAGAAAATCGGCGATACCGTAACCGATATTTCCGACCAGATTCCGTTTGATGTGCCTGAGGGGTGGGAGTGGTGTAGGTTGGGGAATATTTCTTCTTCCTCATGAGGATAACCACAAAGGTCAATGTTGTAATTTTTATCTGCAATCTCTTGAGCCGTATATTTTTTTGCCTTATCAAATCCATCAGCAGAAATTTCTGTACGATTATCCCACCACTCCATTGCAGGAGCAAAATGCTCAAGCTTCATCGGCTTTGTCTTAGAGAAATTTTTATATCCGTCAGGCATATCAAGGCGATAAAACCACGTTTCTGTTGTCGGCTGAGTATTGTCAAAAAACAGAATGTTTGTTGTGATTGATGTATATGGCGCAAAAACGCTGTGCGGCATACGGATTACGGTATGCAAGTTGTAATCAGAAAGAAGTTTCTTTTTAATTGCAACCTTTGCATTATCTGTGCCGAAAAGAAAACCGTCGGGGAGAATAACAGCAGCTCGTCCGTTTTCTTTCAAACGATACATTATAACAGACATAAACAAATCAGCGGTTTCGCTGCTTGCCAAATCTGACGGGAAATGATTTTTGACTTCTGTTTTCTCATTTCCACCATAAGGAGGATTCATTAAAACGACCTCAAATTTGTCATCATCTGTGTAGTCAAGAATATCTTTAAGCAAAGAGTTGTCATGATATATCTTCGGAACTTCAATGCCGTGCAATAACATATTTGTTACGCAAAGCATATATGGAAATTGCTTTTTCTCAATACCAAAGATAGAATTATCATATTCTTCTCTATCATCAGTATTTACAATTTTCTTCTCAAGTTCTTTCAGCCAGCTTGTTAAAAATCCGCCCGTGCCACACGCAAAATCCGCAACGTGTTCGCCAATCTGCGGATTAATCATTTTTGCCATAAAGTCAGTTACAGCACGAGGTGTATAAAACTCTCCCGATGAGCCTGCACTTTGCAATTCTCTTAATATAGACTCATATATCTCGCCAAATGCGTGGCTTTCGCCGTAATCTCCAAGGTCAAGCTCATCAATAACGTTAATTACCTGTCTTAATAGGACACCGTCTTTCATATAGTTATTAGCGTCATCAAATGTGGTTTTAACTATTGCTTTATTTATCGGTGTTTCGGGAGTAACATTCAGTGATTTTAAGGTTGTGAATAACGTGTTGTTTACGAAATCAAGCAATTTATCGCCTGTGATTGCTGAGCCAGACTTATCGTCATGAGCCCAGTTTTTCCAACGACAATCAATCGGAATTATTGACTTATAGTTGCTATCGTTAAATTCCCACTCCTCTTCCTTGCTATCATAAACTTTGAGGAACAGCATCCACGCTATCTGTTCAATACGCTGTGCATCGCCGTTAATACCCGCGTCATTACGCATAATATCTCTGATACGCTTTACAAAGTTATTTATATTTGACATCAGTTTAACCTACCTTATATATTTCGTTCTCAAGTTCTTTGACAGCGTCCAGATAACCGTCCTTGCCACCGAATATCTGTGCAATTCGTGACGGCTTTCCAAAACGTGCAAATGGGTCAAGCTTCAATATTTCTGTCTTTTCTATCTCATAAATACCTGAATTCATATATTTGTCGAGCAAGGCTTCAAGCACTTCCTTGGCAGCTCCGCTGTATTTATGAAGATAATCACGTTTTTTTACATTATTTGCACGTTCTTTTCGTGTAAGCGGCTTTTGGTCAAAAGCGACATGACATATAAAATCGTAATCATCGACTTCAGACATATTCTGGTCTGCTTTAAGCATTTCAAGGTCTATACCTTTTTCTTTCAGTAGCTCTGTAATCTTTTCTTTCTTTTCTTCAGAGCTCCAATGACAAATAAAATTATCAAGCGAAGCATATTCACCAATGATGTTGGTTTTTGTGTAATCAATAATACTTTCTTGCCGCAGAAGTTTTCCGTCTGTGTCATAAACCGAAACGATTTTATTTATTATCTTTACAGTGCATCCGTTTTCATCAACAATAGGCTTTATATTGGGTTCAACTGGTGGTAACGGCGGTTTTTTCTTTCCGCCATTGTTGCCATTAGGTTCATCGCCACCAGTATAATCATCATCTTGTGCTACTTCGCCGTCCCAATCAGGGTCAGCAAACAGACGAGTGACTTTTCTGAAATCCATAACAGCAAAATGCGTTTTTCCTTCTTTTTCACGCAAACGAGTACCTCGACCGATAATCTGCTTGAATTCAGTCATTGAACCTATCGTTTTATCAAGCACAATGAGTTTTGTCATTTTGCAATCAGCTCCAGTTGAGAGAAGCTGTGAAGTAGTTGCTATTACCGGATATTTCGCAGATACTGAGATGAAATAATCAAGCTTGCTTTTTCCGTAATCATCGCTGCCCGTAATTCTCACGATATAATCTGGATTTTTCTTGCACATATCTGAATTAAGATTGGTAAGCGCAATCCGCATTCTTTCCGCGTGTTCTTCTGTTGCACAGAAAACAATGGTTTTTGCCATACGGTCTGTTGCTTTTAGATAGTTTGTGATTTCTGATGCTACTTGATTAATTCTATCTTCAAGGACAATTTTGTAATCATAATCATTATTGTTATATATTCTATCTTCAATTTCATTGCCAAAAACATCGCATTGTCCAAGTCGTGGACGCCAACCATCACCAATGTCAGTAACAATATCTATAACCTTAAATGGTGCAAGAAATCCGTCCTCAATTCCCTCACGTAAGCTGTATGTATAGACAGGCTTTCCGAAATAGTCTATATTTGATGTGTACTTAGTTTCTTTGGGAGTAGCGGTCATACCTATTTGTGTTGCTGACGAGAAGTATTCAAGAATTTTTCTCCAATTACTGTCTTTCTTGGCGGAACCTCTGTGGCACTCATCTACGATGATTAAATCAAAGAAGTCTTTAGTAAACAATGATGCGAACCGCATAACTGCATCTTCGTCATTGTTTTCTTCTTCCTTGTCTGAATTTCCTGTAAGTTGCTGATAAAGCGAAAAATATACTTCGTGAGAAGTGATTGTTGTAGAATTATCCTTGGCAAAATTAATCTTATGTATTGTTTTTTCAAGCGGTGAAAAGTCCTGTTGAATTGACTGATCAACAAGAATATTTCGGTCTGCAAGGTAAAGCACTTTGCGTTTCTGACCACTTTTGAGCAGACGGTACACTATTTGAAATGCGGTATATGTTTTACCGGTTCCTGTTGCCATAACGAGTAAGAGTCTGTCTTGCCCTTGCGCAATAGCATCAAGAGTAAGGTTAATCGCATTTCTCTGATAATAACGAGGCGGATATGTTTTCATACTTGAATAGTATGGCTGATTTATCATTTTGATTTCAGCATCTGTTAAGCCATTACCACTATTACTCTCCGATATAAGGCGAGCCATAAGTTCATCAGGTGAAGGAAATTCATTAAGCTTAATTTCACGTTCCGTTCCGGTGAGAAAATCGTGCTCCATAAACGCATCACCGTTGGAGCTATATGCAAACGAGACTTTAAGCATTTGAGCATAAGTCATTGCTTGTTGCAAGCCATAAGATACAGAGTGATTGTTATCCTTTGCCTCAACAATAGCAATAGGATTATTTTCATTAATGTAAAGAATGTAGTCAGCTTTTTTCGGCTTTTCTCTGAAAGCAAAGTTTCCACGAAGATTAATTCTACCGTCGGTAATCTTTGTTTCCATAGTGATTTTTTCAATTCCCCATTTTTGTTGAATTGCCGGTGTAATATACTGAAGCTTAATATCTTCTTCTGTCATTTCTTTTTTTTGATAAAACACTCATAATTTCACCTCAGGCTTCTCATAATTCAAAATTATCGGAAGTTACTTTAAACATTATATCATATTTACCATACAAAATCAACTGAATACAATCCGTTCTACAAATTTTGTCATATAGCAAAAACCCTCCCCACACCGTTTCACGCTAAAAGCGATAACGATGCAGGGAGGGTTTATCATTTAATATTCAATATACACATCAACCGTCAGATCCTCCCATTGATTAGCTCTCAGGTAAGAACCTTGCGCCTTTCTGAAAGCTCTCGCTTCCTCAAAGGTGATGGTTTTCGTGTAAAAAGGCGATAGCCTACTTCTGCTTAATAGCAGCCTGTGCAGCAGCTAGACGAGCGATAGGCACACGGAATGGAGAACAAGATACATAGTCTAGACCAATCTTGTCGCAATACTCGACAGAAGATGGATCACCACCATGCTCACCACAAATGCCCACGTGAAGTGATGGGTTAACCTTCTTACCAAGCTCAATTGCCATCTCCATAAGCTTACCTACGCCGTTCTGGTCAAGACGAGCAAATGGATCAGACTCAAAAATCTTGGATTCATAATACGCCTCGAGGAACTTGCTTGAGTCATCACGAGAGAAGCCAAATGTCATTTGAGTAAGATCGTTTGTACCAAAGCAGAAGAATGCTGCCTCGCTAGCAATCTCGTCTGCAGTAAGTGCAGCACGTGGAATCTCAATCATTGTACCTACCTGATACTTTAGGTCTATTCCAGCGCTAGCAATCTCTGCATCAGCTGTCTCTGTAACCATTTTCTTAACAACTTTGAGTTCTTTAATGTCTCCTATTAATGGAATCATAATCTCAGGATTGATATCCCAATCAGGATGAGCCTTTTTGACGTTGATTGCTGCACGTACTATAGCCTTAGTTTGCATCTTTGCAATTTCAGGATATGTAACAGACAAACGGCATCCACGATGTCCCATCATTGGGTTGAACTCATGCAACGAAGTGATGATGGCCTTGATTTCTTCAATACTCTTGCCCTTTTTGTCAGCAAGCTTATTGATGTCTGCTTCCTCTGTAGGAACGAACTCATGTAAAGGTGGATCCAAGAAACGGATTGTAACAGGATATCCCTCAAGTGCCTCGTAGAGAGCCTCGAAGTCGCTCTGTTGCATTGGAAGTATCTTAGAAAGAGCTTCTTCTCTTTCTTCTATTGACTCTGAGCAAATCATCTCACGGAAAGCGTCGATTCTGCCTTCGCCGAAGAACATGTGCTCAGTACGGCAAAGACCGATACCCTCTGCACCAAGTTCACGTGCTTTTCGAGCATCCTTAGGAGTATCCGCATTTGTTCTTACCTTAAGTCTTCTGTACTTGTCAGCCCATGACATAATGCGGCCGAACTCGCCGGCGATTGTTGCGTCAACTGTATCGATAATTCCATCGTAAATGTAACCTGTTGAACCGTCGATAGAAATGCTATCGCCTTCCCTGTACTGCTTGCAAGCCAATGTGAAAGTCTTATTAGCTTCATCCATTGTGATATCTGAGCAACCAGATACACAGCAAGTACCCATTCCTCTAGCAACTACAGCTGCATGAGATGTCATACCGCCACGAACAGTAAGAATACCTTGAGCTGCCTTCATTCCTTCAATGTCCTCAGGAGATGTCTCAAGACGTACTAGTACGCACTTCTCTCCTTTTTCCTTGCTAACCTTAGCATCCTCCGCAGTGAATACAATCTTTCCGCAAGCTGCACCTGGGGAAGCTGCCAATGCCTTAGAAATTGGATGAGCGGCCTTAATTGCCTTCGCATCAAACTGAGGGTGCAATAGAGTATCAAGGTTACGTGGATCAATCATGAGAACTGCCTTCTCTTCAGAAATCATTTTCTCATCTACCAAGTCACATGCAATCTTCAAAGCAGCCTGTGCTGTTCTCTTGCCGTTACGTGTTTGAAGCATGAATAGCTTCTTATCTTCGATAGTGAACTCCATGTCTTGCATATCCTTGTAGTGATTCTCCAAGGTATTGCAAATTGTTACAAACTGATCGTAAACTTCAGGCATTACATCCTTAAGCTGCTCAATCTTCTGTGGAGTTCTTACACCAGCAACAACGTCCTCGCCCTGAGCGTTCATCAAGAACTCACCCATAAGCTTCTTCTCGCCAGTAGCTGGATCTCTTGTGAATGCAACACCAGTACCTGACGTGTTACCCATGTTACCGAATACCATCATCTGTACGTTAACTGCTGTACCCCAAGAATAAGGAATATCATTGTCTCTTCTATAAATATTTGCACGTGGATTATCCCAAGAACGGAATACTGCTTTAATTGCCCCCATGAGCTGTTCCTTAGGATCAGTTGGGAAGTCCTCACCAATCTTGCGCTTGTACTCAGCCTTGAACTGCTGAGCTAATTCAGCTAAATCCTCTGCAGTCAAATCAACATCAAGGGTAACGCCCTTTTCCTTCTTCATTTTGTCGATAAGTTCTTCGAAAAACTTCTTACCGACTTCCATAACTACATCCGAATACATCTGTATGAATCTTCTGTAGCAGTCCCATGCCCAACGTGGATTACCAGACTTAGTTGCAATTACGTTAACAACATCTTCATTAAGTCCAAGGTTAAGTATTGTGTCCATCATTCCAGGCATAGATGCACGAGCACCAGAACGAACGGAAACCAACAAAGGGTTCTCCATATCACCAAATTTCTTACCTGTTATCTTCTCCATCTTCTCAATATGATCAAGAATTTGTCCGAAAATCTCATCATTAATCTTCTCGCCATCCTCATAATACTGAGTACAAGCCTCCGTACTGATAGTGAAGCCTTGAGGAACTGGAAGACCAAGGTTTGTCATTTCTGCAAGATTGGCACCTTTTCCGCCAAGAAGTTCTCGCATTTTACCGTTGCCTTCGGAGAACAAGTAAACATACTTCGTCATAGTTAAATCCACCTTTCAGTTTCTGAAATATTCAAACGGGTCCAGGTTCAAACACACCAGGACCCTATAGAATCAAATATCAAATTTGCCTTCGAAAAACTTCTCAAGCTCATCAATTGGAAAACGAACATTACCTGGAGCATACTCGATTTTATTCATGGTATCGCGCTCTCTGATTTCAACACAACCATCATTCTGAGAATCAAAGTCATATACAACACAATACGGCGTTCCAATCTCATCTTGTCTGCGATAACGCTTACCAATAGATTGTCTATCATCAAACTCACACATGTACTTCTTGGAAAGCTTTTCGAAAATAGGAAGGCATTCATCCGATAGCTTGTTGGACAATGGGAGAATACCGATCTTTATAGGAGCCAAGGCTGGATGGAAATGCATAACTGTTCTTACATCACCCTCGCCAATAGTCTCCTCATCATATGCGGAGCTTAGGAAAGCCAGAGTAACACGATCCGCACCTAATGAAGGCTCAATTACGTATGGAATATACTTCTCATTCTTTGCCGCATCGAAGTATGTCAAATCCTTTTTGGAGAATTCCTGATGCTGCTTCAAATCGTAATCTGTTCTATCTGCTACACCCCAAAGCTCGCCCCAACCAAATGGGAAGTAGAATTCGAAGTCTGTAGTAGCCTTAGAATAGAAAGCCAATTCTTCCTTAGCATGGTCTCTTGTTCTTAGCTCATCTTCCTTGATGCCCAAATCATTCAACCACTTGTGGCAATAGTTCTTCCAATAGTTAAACCAATCCAAGTCAGTTCCAGGCTCGCAGAAGAACTCAAGCTCCATTTGCTCGAACTCTCTGGTTCTAAAAATGAAGTTACCTGGAGTAATCTCGTTACGGAAGGCCTTACCTATTTGGCAAATACCAAAAGGAAGCTTTCTTCTAGTCGAACGTTGAACATTTGCAAAATTTACAAAAATTCCTTGAGCGGTCTCAGGACGAAGATATACCTCATTCTTAGAATCCTCGGTAACTCCCATAAACGTCTTGAACATCAAGTTAAACTTACGAACATCAGTGAAGTTATGCCCACCACATTGAGGACAAGCAATATTCTTCTCCTTTATGTAGCCAACAAGCTGCTCATCGTTCATTCCTTCTACAGGACAATCTTCTATACCATTTTCCGCGTTGTAATCTTCAATCAGCTTGTCCGCACGATGACGTGCTCTACATTGCTTACAATCAATAAGAGGATCAGAGAAGCCACCAACGTGACCTGAAGCAACCCACACTTGTGGATTCATCAAGATAGCACAATCAACACCAACGTTGTATGGATTCTCTTGAACGAACTTCTTCCACCAAGCAGCCTTGACATTATTCTTAAGTTGAACTCCCAAAGGCCCAAAGTCCCAAGAGTTTGCTAGGCCACCATAAATATCAGAGCCAGGATATACGAAGCCTCTTGTCTTGCACAATGCAACTAGCTTCTCCATTGATTTCTCTTTTGGCATCTGCTTATTCCTCCTCGCCCTCATTCTTAGTGATGACGTCCTCTTCTTCTACGATAATGCTCTCATCTTCAAAAATCTCATCTGAAGGCTCATCAACAACATCGCCTTCATCAATAACGGCTTCATCCTCAGACTTAAAGGAATCGACAAAATTGGACTCCTCAGCTTCCTTCTCACTCTCAAATTGCTGAGAAAAACGCTTGTAATACTCTTCTTCTTCCTTAGCCTTTAGAGCAGCAGCTGTTGCCTCGCGTGCTTCGCGCGTCTTAGGAATAAATACTTCCCTAGTCTTATCTCCAGCAACACTTACTACCTTACCTTCTGCTACTTCCTTACATGCAAGTGATACCATATTCGCAGCAGACTCTGGAATCATTGGCTGAGCTCCATCAACTAATTGACGTGCTCTCTTACTTACTAGAGCTACTAGTTCATAAGCGCATTCGGTATTTGGCAATAATTTCTCAATAGGTGGATCTGTTAACATTTTTATTTCCCTCTTTCTTAGTTTGTTGTTCTCTCATCATTAGATGAATTTCTTCTCTATACCTGAATGTCGAAAATAACGACACTTCTCAGCTATCATAATTGCTTCAACTTTTCGAACTGTATCAGATAGTTCATCATTAATTACTACATAGTCAAAGCCATTTGCATTTAGTATCTCTTCTCTAGCCTTCTCAAGCCTCCTGTTGACTAGTTCTCTATCTTCCGTTCCTCTTCCAACCAATCTATTCTCTAGAACTTCTAGCGAAGGCGGCAAAATAAATATCGTCACCGCTTGCGAGAATTTCTTCTTTAGTGCCATGCTCCCAGCTATAGTCAAATCCAAAAGTACATCTCTACCACACTCAGTCATCTTAAGAAGCGGAGTAGCCGGTGTTCCATAGAAATTGCCTACATACTCGTCGAACTCTAGAATCTCACCTTCAATACATAGCTTCTCAAATTCCGTCGCTGATCGAAAATAATAATCGACGCCATCCTTCTCAGTTCCTCTTGGCCTTCTAGTCGTAACCGAAATTGAATGACCGCAATCAGGGTATATCTTCTTAATCTCTTTAATTATTGTCCCCTTACCAACTCCCGAAGGACCCGACACAGAGAACATCAAACCATGCATAGACTCAAAACTAACAGTCTCACTCATTATCATTTGCCTCTTTATTAGCCTCAATCTTTGCCTTGATTTCCTCAACTTGAAGCGAACTCAATACTACATGATCAGTATCCATTACTAAAACTGACCTACATTTCTTCCCTGAGCAACCATCAATTAATACGCTTCTGTCTCTAGCATCCTGAATAACTCTACGAATAGGAGCCGAATCAGTACTTGCTATGCAAAGAATCCTCGACACAGCAGCTACATTTCCAAAACCAATATCAACAAATTGCATTTCTAATCCTCTTTGTATAAGTTAAGCCAAATCAAGCTAGATTCTGAACTTGCTCACGAATCTTCTCGACTTCATTCTTCATAAGCATAACGCTATTCGTTATCTCGATATCATTGGCCTTAGAGCCAATAGTATTTACTTCACGGTTAAACTCCTGTATGAGAAAATCCATCTTCTTTCCAATCAATCCCTCAGAAGCAAGTATCTTCTTAGCCTGCATGAAATGGCTCGAAAGTCTCTTAAGCTCTTCATCAATTGCACATTTATCTGCAAATACAGTAACCTCTGCAGATAGTCGATTCTCATCAAAGAAGGCCCTCTTCTCATCGGAAAGAATGTCCTCAATTCTTTGAGCTAGTCTAGCTCGATAATCATCAACAACTAAAGGCGCACGCTTGGATATAGTGGTGTGATAGCCTTCAAGTAGGTCAACCTTAGCAAAAATATCTTCACAAAGAACCTTGGCCTCGGCTTTTCTCATCTCCAGCATTCCATCGATAGCTAGATCTAAGGTCTGACAAAGCTCGCTAGCAATAGAGTCCTCATCAACACCCTTCTGCCTAACAGATAAAACATCTTGGAATTGAGCTAATCTTGTGGCCGTTAAGTCATCCGTACGACCTGTCTTCTCGGAAATACCTTTGATTGCTTGTGAATACTCTTCTGCTAAAGCTAGGTTTGTAACTACTTCACATGAAGCGCTTTCAGAATCATCAAAGGAAATGTAAACATCGATTTTGCCTCGACCGAGTCTGTCGGTAATCATCTTTCGAACGAGATTGTCCGTAAAATTGAGGATACGTGGCATTCTAATGTTGATATCGCAATATCGAGAATTAACAGATTTAAGTTCTGCTGAATATTTCCTCGTCGCAAAGAGCATCTCGCCTCTGCCAAAACCAGTCATGCTATAAGCCATATTCACCTCGAAAAATTAGATACAAAAAGTCTACTTACCCGGAACTTATTTCCGCGCGAGCAGACTCGACAAGAAGTATTATATATTAATAAAATGAATGTGGCAACAAAAATAATCTCTCGAGGCCTCGTAACGCCTGTTATCATTACGTTTGACGGGCAAAAATAATTATTTATAGGCAGAGGGCAAACTTAAGCTTTGTTGAATACAGCAGTTACCTTCATAATACCGCCTTCTATTTGGGCATAAATATCTCCATTCATCCTGGTCATTAAGCTCTTGCATATATATAAACCAAGGCCACTTCCAGGCTTATTCGACGCGTTCGATCCCCGATAAAAACTATCAAACAAATGGACTGTCTCATCGATTGGGAGGTCCGCTCCTGTATTAGTAACTGTCACGAGTATGCAATTCTCTTCTTGAGCGAAAGATATATCAACTCTATTACCATCACCATATTTTATTGTGTTCTCAAGTAGATTCTGAATGACTTCTATTGACCTGTTGAGATCGCCTTTAAGTATGCAATCGCTATATTCTTCTATCGTGAATATCGTTTTATTTAGGTCGAACTTTTCGCTGTAGTAGTTGTTGACAGCATTAACCAATTCGGATAAATAGAACTCGCTAATTTCAACATCAAAGCTAAGGAAGTCCTCCCTTGAAGCGCTGATGATTTGTGACACATAATACTCGATCTCATCAGCCTTGTCGTTAATGTTATCAGCTATTTCCTTCTGTTTCTCGGTATTCTGATATAGATTCTTAGATAAGGCCTTAGAATAAAGTTTAATTGCCGATAGCGGAGTCTTGATATCATGCGATAGAGACAGAAGCAGAGTCTTCTTCTCTCTTTGCATGTTTAGCTCCGTTGCTTTTTGCTTCTCGAGTTTCTCTCTTAACAAGTCAACTCCCCAGATAAAGCGTCCAAAGAATCGATTCCCATTATCCTTAAGTGGAACAGTCAGGTTGCCCTTAGAAAGTTCATAAGGTACGTCACTTAAGATGTGGAAAGGTCTTAATATTCGAACATATATAAAGACTAGCGTACCCATAGTCGCTGCCATTACAACAAGAATTATTACGTTCAAAAGAACAAAGGCTGGAGTTATCCCCTCTTTTCTATCTTCGTATGAGAATTTGTAAATCTTGCCATCAATTTGTCTAATTATATATGAATTCTCATCATCAAAGAATTCTTCTTGATCGCTTGAAAACTCGCTAGGAGAAGTCTCCTCAAGAACAGATATTTGAATGATAGCAGGATAATTGCTTAAGTCATAGCTTTGCCCTTCTTCTATTGCTCTACTGATACGCTCAATATCAACTCGATATGGTCTATCAAAAAAGGAACCGGCCGAAGGATTCATAGTGTAAAGCAATACAAGATTAGCTACAACCCCAGTTGCAACAAAAAATACTGCTAGAGCAATACAGATCCTTCTAAATTTCCTCATTCGTACTTATATCCCGTTCCCCATACAGTAAGAATTCTCACAGGGTTCTTCGCATCGACTTCAATCTTCTGCCTTAGCCACTTGATGTGAACAGTTAATGTTTGCATCTCAGAGAAACTATCGCTCCCCCATATTTGATTGAAGATATACTCCTTCCTAAGCGCCTTTCCTTTGTTCTCAACTAGCAGCTTCAGAAGCTCAAACTCTTTTATTGTAAGTTCCAATTGCTTGTCATCTAAGAATGCTTTATTCCCCGCTATATCAATTGCAATATTCCCATCAATAATGGAGTCCTTCGCATATCTTCTCTTGAATAAGCCGTCAATCTTTGCTAACAGAATATCTATATCGTATGGCTTCTCGACGTAGTCGTCAGCGCCTAAAATCAAGCCACTAAGCTTATCTTCTTTTGACACTTTCGCACTCACTACGAAGACTGGAATATCACTATTCTTTCTAATTCTCGAGCACACCTCGAAGCCGTCCATTCCTGGCAACATGATGTCGAGTAAAACAAGCTTTGCTCCATACTTTTCGAAAAGAGATATCGCCTTCTCCCCGCTTGAAGCAATCGAGACTGAGTAATTACTGTCTCGAAGGAAGTCAGCAAGCAAAGTCGCTAATTCGTCGTTATCCTCAACAATCAATATGTCTACCATGAATTACCATCCCATCTCCATTAACCAGCCACTCAGAGCTCTCTCTCTTTCCTGAATTAAAGAAACATTCTCGCACTTTCCAAGAAATTTCTCACCTTTAATGCATCCGTCGTCAATGAATAACACTCTTGTGCAACGAGCAGCTACTTTAACATCATGAGTTACAAGCATTATTGTCGTGCCCTCGCTATTTAGCTTAACAAGTTCTTCCATTACTTCATCTGAAGTTGACCTATTCAAAGCTCCTGTTGGTTCATCCGCGAAAATCATCTTCGGATGATTAATCATGCTGCGGCCAATACAAGCCCTTTGGAGCTGACCACCGGACACTTCGGTAATATCGCTATCAGCTATGTCAATTATACCAAGCTTGCGCATAAGTTGCTGTCCAAAAGCGACGATTTCTTGCTTAGAAGAAAAGTTTTTCTTGCTCTGACATGCTGGCAAAATCATATTGTCAAATACAGTAAGGTTCTTGAGCATATACATTTGCTGGAAAATGAAACCCATCATGTCCAAGCGAATCTCAGCCATCTCCTTCGAGTCTAATTTGTCGATATTCTGGCCAAAGAATTTTACTTGCCCGGCAGTTGATCGATCCATTCCAGAAACAGTATAAAGCAACGTTGATTTGCCTGAGCCAGAAGGGCCCATTACTGCCACCATCTCCTTCTCGCTTATGGAGAAGTTTACGTTACGAAGGACATTGTTCTGGCGCTTGTTTACGATATATGTCTTGCATAGATTTGATACTTCTAGTACTTTTTCCATCATATTTTTATCTCCTTTTTGATATTCCAAATTACTTGTTTACTCGTTTTCAGTAGCATTAGCTGGGGTAATGGTTTTTGTAAAGAGTGCAGCACCCCAAGCAGCTGCACTAGTAACCGCGACCATAATCAGCGGATAGATAACGAAGGTCTGAAGCGGCCTTACAACATAATTCACTCCATAGAAGGCGCCCATCATCTTGAAGATTGGCGTAATTGAGACAATAGTTACTGGGTAGAACAGCGCTAACGCAACTATTACGGAGATCACACTTGCAATTACGAATCGTCTTGTATGCCAATTAATTACCGTTTTGTTGTTGAATCCGATTGCCTTTAGAATAGCTATCTCGCCAATTTCCTTGGCACTGAACGAGCGCTCCATTAGGGTTGTTACTAGAACAACAATGACTACCATAACGACAAGCAGAATTCTTGACACAGTACTCAATATTCCAGTGACATTAACCATTTCAGCCACATAGTCATCGCCTGTTCTGATTTTGCTATTGTCAAAAATCTCCTTCATTCTTTCAATACGACTATCTATCTCTTGGTTGCTTGGATTATCTGTGAATTTGAATTGGATAGCATTATATCCAGCTACTTGCGAAGGATCGACTCTAGCAGTCTGATGCAATCGCACTCCCTCACCTAAGTTGTTCATAGATTGGAAGTATCCTGTTACTGTGTATTCCTCTTCTCCAAATGAATGTACTATAGTAATTTTATCTCCTATGTATACTCCCAAAGTCTCCGAGACTAATGGAGTAATTGCCACTTCATTCGGATTAGAGGGAGCGCTGCCGTCAGCATAATCATACATATCCATAGTTGTATTAACTCCGTAATATACTACGGATTTAAACGCTCTGTTTCCTTCTTTATTTTGAATGGTCAGCTTAAGCATTGAGTCGCAATAACACTCACAGGGCATATTATTTGCTGCCATTTCATTTTCAACGTCTGACAGATACTCCTCAATAGTCTCGACTCCGTCTCCAGTACTTACATTATTCAACAGATCGCCATAAGTCATGTAAACATCGCTTTCAGCAAAACCGAAGCTCTTAATTAATCTACTGTTAGATAAGGTAGCAACGGTGCTGTCAATTACAAGAAGCAATATTAGGCTTAGCGCGAAAACACCGACTATCAAGCCAAAACGTCTTGGACTACTTGTTACGTCATTGAGAGCTAGGAAAGAACGAGGCTTAAAGCTCGATTTCTTAAGACGCATGAAGCCTTTTTTCTTGAATCTCTCTCCCTTTGTAAGACTTCGGATAGCTTCAACTGGCGTGAAAGACTGAACTTGTCTAGTACATCCAAAGCAAAACATCATAATGATTACAATAACCAGAATCGAGCAAATCAGGTTTATTAAAGTCGAGCTACCTCCACCAAGCATCGAAGCAGAGGATACAGTCTCAAGTAGCATGCCTCCGAACGGAATGCTCACTAAGAAGCCAACTGCCGCTCCAACTACCGCTAGTGCAAAATACTTCACCATGTATAGTCCACGAATTGTTCTCTCTTTAATGCCAATTGCCTTCATTACACCAATCTCGCGATACTCCTCGCTTAAAGTAAATGTAATCGTAAACCTTAAGACAACAAAGGCTATCAGGATTAGGCAGATGCTAATTACAAGAAGAGTTCCCGAGATAACCATATCCATTACATATACAACTTTGACTTGATCCTTGCTGCCAGAGAAAAGCAATCCTGTTTCCGCCTCACTTAGTAAGTTAGTAACCGCAGCATCATCTCCAAAGAAAATGTAGCACATCTTGCCACCATATTCTTGACGTATCTCTTCGTCTGAATTGAAGTAATTAAAGTCGTCGCGACATACCATGAAGCGAACAACATTCATCATTTTCGAGCCCAGACATACATCCTTAAGGCCCCCCGCGATAGTAAATTCCCGCGTCTTGTCGCCAATATTTATCGTTACTACATCGCCAATCTCGTAATTAAATTCTTCAAGCCACTTTATTGCAACATAAGCTTCTCCTGGCTCAACGCTAGTTATTACTTCGTCGTTAACGTCATAGTAATTAAGCTGGCTATCTTCACAAGCCATAATAGCAATCGTCGCATCGGTTCCAGGTTCTTCTCTCTGTCGGCTAACTGACATACTTTCTTTTATTAAGAATTCTTCTATACCGAAGCTTTCAACTGCGTCGGAGGAATCAAGTACTTCCTGAATATCTTGCTCAGCAGCTCTATTTAAAGTCATAGCAAAAAAGTCACTCATCCCAGCCTCATCCATAAAGTGATCAAGCCCGTTCGTAACCGTTGCAATATTGTTTACACTACTTGAGACAAATGTAGTAGCAAGAATAATGAACAATAGCAATATTACATTCATTGTTCTCTTGCGCTTCAAGTCTTTCTTCAATATTTGTAAATACATCCCTATAGTCTCCCTTGAATCGTTATGGGCTAATACTACTAGGACAATTATTAAAGAATCCTTAAATTATTTTCACAGGTGCAAAATCGACAAAATCCGAAGATGCACACAGATACCTAACTGGATAGTTGTAGCCGCTCTCGCCTTCGAAAGCAATCGAATGCCCGCGGCCATGCAGGTGTCCATAAATGCACAAATCTATTTGCCCCGCTTCGAGAAGCTTAGCAGCATCTGTATGCATATTGGCTTTTGTTATTGGAGGATAATGAATCATCATAACTCTAAGCATATTATGTTCAGGATCCATCTTAAGTATCGCATCAATACAAAGCTTCATTCTAGCAAGCTCACGGTCATAAATCTTACGATCCTGTGCCGAGAAATCAGAATCAGATGGGTTCTTCCATCCGCGCGTTCCAGAAACAACAACCTGATCAATAACAATCGCGTTATTACGCACTATCTCAATCGATTTAAGCCCTTTCTCTTCGAAAAAAACCTCCATCTTGTGTACAGTAGTCCACCAATAATCATGATTACCCCTGCAAATCAATTTTCTTCCAGGGAGTTCATCTATGAAACTCATATCAGCCACAGTATCATCGAGATAGGTCGCCCACGACAAGTCGCCTGGCATAAGAACGACATCGTCTTCCTTAACCGTCTTAAGCCAATTCTGTTTAATTTTGTCTGTATAACCATCCCACGAAGGCCCAAAAACCTCCATTGGTTTGTCAGTCCCTAAGGACAAATGCAAATCAGAAATCGCATAAACCGACATCACTCTATACCTAACTCTCTTTTTAACTCTTGCTCGATATTACCATTAGTACTATTAACATCACTATCACCGTCGATAGAGCCGCCTTCAACTTCGCCTTCTACTTCGGCTTCATCAAAAGCTTTCTTCAGTTCATCTGGATGAAAATGCCATCTTACATTATGAGCAAGTTCGCTCGTAACGCCTTTAACCTTCATAAGTTCTTCGACAGATGCGTTTTCAATAGCCTTAATTGTACCAAAATGCGTCAGGAGCGTCTTGCCTTTGGACGGCCCGATTCCAGGAATCTCTTCCAATCGATACTTTAAATTACGCTTTTTAGAGAGCTTCCTTTGATAAGTAACCGCATACCTATGGACCTCATTTTGAACCGCACTCAAAAATCTGAGCAACACAATATCATCGTCGCTTTGATTATCTTTATCAAGAACTAACTCCCTTCCATCCTCGAAAAGAAGACTTGATGTCTTGTGCTTTCTGTTCTTCACCATACCTGCTAATAAAATATTGCTATCAGGTGCCGCCTGCCTTACAACGCTTGCAACTGCAGATAACTGTCCCTTGCCACCATCAACCAATATCAGCGAAGGATACTCAAATCCGTCCTTCGTATGCATAAGCCTTCTAGTCAATGTCTCCCTAATTGAGCCAAAGTCATTTTGCCCCTCTTGACTCTTCATCTTGAACAATCGATATAAAGTCTTCTGTGGTTTGCCATTTACAAATACAACCATTCCCGCGCAAATATCATCATTACCCAAGTTCGAAATATCAAAGGATTCCACTCTCTTGATAGCACCTTCTTCAACATTAAACTCGCGTTCAAGAATTCTTATCGGTGCAAGGGGGTCGGCATTAGCGCCACCTCCGCGAAGTATTCTTCTTACCATCATCTCTTTTGCATTAGTGTCAGCCAAGTGCTGGAACTCCTTCAATTCACCTCTTTCTGGAAGGCGAATCTCTACTTTGTGTCCCGCTTGCATAGAAATAAACTTCTCCAAGGAACCCTTATCCTCTTCTTCGAAATTTGTCGTCTCTGGTACAACTATTAGCGATGGTATGTTCTTCGAACCGTCGTAATATTGGGTAATGAAGTTAGTCACTATCTCGGAAATTTCTGTTCTATCACCATTAACAAAATATACCGACGATCCAACTATTCTTCCATCTCGAAGCTCTAACTTACGTATAGAGGTCTCACCTGCATCAGAATAGACACCAATTGCATCTACATCGCGCTTTACGTTCATAAACACGCGCTGAGATCTACGAACGTTCTCAAGCGCATTGACTCTATCTCTAATGATAGCGGCCTTTTCAAAATCTAGATTCTCGGCAGCTTCCTTCATTTCAGTCACAGTTTTGTCTAGGATGACATCGTACTTGCCCTTGAAGAACAGCACAATCTGATCCATCATCTCTCTATAATCGTCAGCATTGACACCGCCAGCGCAAGGCGCAAGGCACTTGCCTATGTGATAGTTAAGACATGGCCTTTCCTTGCCAATATCTCGTGGTAACACGCGATTGCATTTTTTTAATGGAAAAATCGAATCAATCGACTCCAGCACATACTTAAGGTCAACACCCATGTATGGGCCAAAATAAAGTGCTCCTTCCTTCTGCATCGCTTTATCAATTCTAAAGCTCTTTGCAACTCTTGGGAAAGACTCATTCATTGTAATAACTATATATGGATAGCCCTTATCATCCTTCAAAAGAATGTTGTACTTTGGGTTATATCGCTTTATTAAATTGGCCTCGAGAAGCAACGCTTCCTCTTCAGTGCCAACAACAACATATTCAAAATCAGCAACATGCGAGACCATCGCTGCGACCTTAGGAATCGTAATAGTTCCACCGCCAAAATAGCTTCGAAGTCTATTCATTAGCTTCTTAGCTTTACCCACATAAATAACAACTCCCGAAGAATCCTTCATAAGGTAAACTCCGGGACTTAATGGTACTGTATCAAGTCTCGCATCAAACGTAATATCGCTCATGCGTAAATTATACTAGACTATCTGTTATATTAAAACTTCGGATTCTGAAGATATTCAATCAAATCCGACACAGCCTTATCAGCATCTTCGCCTTCTGCCTCAATTTGAACAGAGGCACCGATCTCAATTCCAAGAGACATAACGCCTAAAAGACTCTTAGCGTTAGCACGACGTCCATCCTTTATAAGATAAATAGAACTTCTATAAGCCGACGCTTTCTGAATAAGAACAGCAACCGCTTTCATTTGCAAAGCGTCCTCACACTTAAATACAACTGTCTCCTGAACCATGGAATCCTCCTAAAGCAGAAAACGACTAATCGAAGTCTAACACTGCATTTTCGTAAAGTATATTTTCGAACAAAATTAAAGTCAACAAGCAAGCGAACACTACTTGATATTTTCGCTCTTTTACCGCAAAACCTCGAAAAAACGATTTATGTTTTGTATATTTTCACAAGTTATTTTTCATTAATACTGCAGACTTTTTGTAGCCATAATAATCTTGCCTAACGTTGTAGCTAACAAAGCCCAACTTCTCATACATAGCACGCGCGGAAGCGTTGCTCTCCTCGACCTCAAGAAACACTGTTTTTACGTTTTTGCATCGAAGATTGGCTTCAAGTTCACGCCATATCCTGCTCCCTATTCCCTGCCTTCTATACTCTGAATTGACACAAATATTCCCGATTTCCGCCTCATCGATAACATACGAAGCTCCCGCATACCCCACGATTCTATCGACATCAACACATACAATTGCATGATATCTATTCGACGTCAGCATTACGCGCACATCTTCCTTGCTCCAAGGATGCTCAAGGCTATCCTTCTCCAAAGCCATTATTCCCTCAAGATCTTCAATTCCAGCTAGACGATAAATCATTGTGGCGCCCCACGACCTTTGGCTTCATGTCTTTGCGCAGATGATACGGCGAAGTACTCCGCTTTAATCCTGTCGCCACTGACTAGTGCTTCAGGATTCTTTTCTATAATGTCCAAAGCCTCCGAATTGACACCACGAGGAAGAATTGCTGCACCTTCTGCATACTCAACATCATTTATCTTTGCTCGCAAATCTTGCGATAGTGCCTCTATTGCATTTTGCACTACTGGAGCGCCATTGCCGCATACAATAATCTTCTTATCTTCTATGTCTGCTATTCGGCTAATTTCTTGTACTAAGTCGCTAGCGTAGTAAGCATTCTCATCAACCAATGTCCCTAGCGAATTACTATCATAGCAAGCGCCGAAAACTCTATTATTCCTTGCATCAAAACAAGGAACCAAGACTACATCCTTGACCTTTTCGAGAACATCAACGCTTCTTGCAAGGGCTTTTGTCGACGAGACATCAATACACTTGACCTTAGACGCAACTGACATTCCCTTGACTGCAGATAGTCCAATTCGAATGCCCGTAAACGAACCAGGCCCGACCGTAATCGCATATGCGTCAATTTGCTTATGTGATAGACCGGATTCTTCCATAACCGAATGAACCATAGGCATGAAGACCTCGGAGTGAGTCTTTCTCTCAAAGCTCATCTTATAGGTTATTTCTTCTTTGTCTTTATAAACGCCAGCACAACAAGTCGCGTTGGATGTATCCATAGCTAGTACTATCATGTGATGTTCTCCCCTTAGCCTTTTGTTGCTTACCTTAAGATGCAAAAGCCTCGAGCGCTTTAGTAATTCTAATCGCACGTTCCTTCGATATTGCTTCTTCATCAAATTCTATATTAATTCTTCGAGTGTCACCAGTTCCAAGGATTTGTACCTTGATTGTCTTCTCACCTAGAATATCTTCTATGATAGAGCTCCATTCGATTACACAAATTCCATCCGAGTACAGGTACTCCTCAAGTCCACTGTTCAAAAAATCTTCAACGCCAGTCAAACGATATGTATCGAAGTGATATAGTGGGAATTTATTAGCTTGTCCAACGTACTCATTAACAATAGTAAAAGTTGGACTCGATACAAAAGCTTCAGGAGCAATTATGCTTGCAATTCCCTTAGCGAAAACTGTTTTTCCAGCACCCAAATCTCCATCTAAGGCAACAACATCTCCAGATTGAAGAGTAGTTGCTAGGCTAGCCCCTATAGCAACCGTCTCGTCATAGTTTTGTGATACTAGACATATTTTCATCAGACTCCCAATCCTTTTACCTTAAACAACTTAGCAGCATTCTTATACAATATCTTATCTTCTTCATCCTGAGTCAAGCCCAAAGCATGTAAACGTCTTAATTCTTCGTTTACATCCCACATTGGATAGTCCGTTCCGAACAAAACTTTATCAGCTCCGAATTTTCGAATAATTCTACGAGCAACTTCTGGTTTGAGCGCGTATAGGCTTGAAGAGCAATCAACATATAAATTCGAAAAGCCTGCAAGCTCATCGGCCGCCTTCTCCCAACAACTCCAGCCTGCAAAATGTGCTCCAATCACAGTAAGCCCCGGAAGCGACTCAAGGAACCTCTTGATTTGAGGCGGGTTCGAGAATGAATATCTAATATCTCCACCATGAATAAGCACTGGAATATTCTCTTGCATAATCAAATAGCAAAGACGCTTCGCCTTAAGTGAATCTATCTCAAAGCTTTGAAAGTCAGGATGAAGCTTAACACCACGAAGACCTAGATCTACTAAGTTCTTCAAATCTCCCCTAATATCTTCTGAATCTGGGTGTAACGAACCAAAACCAATAAGCTCGTCCGGATACTCTCTAACCGTATTTGCTAGAAACTCATTGATTGATTGTACTTGCTTTGGAGTTGTTGACACAGAGTGTACTAGAAAATGAGTAACTCCTGCCTTCTTACCTTCACTTAGCAAGGCCTCTACTGTCCCATTACCACCCAAATCCATATCATAGAAATTACGAATTCCTTCAACCGCTCGTGCAGCTATCTTAGTTGGGTATATGTGGCAGTGTGAATCAATAATAGGCATACTAGCTCTCTTTTCTCGCTTTTTACATCAACATTATATACGCTTTTGATTGATTTGAAAGAAAGCAAGAATCTTCAACTAAATATCAGTCTTTCTAGCTATGAAATTTAATTTTCGAGATATATAATTTAGCTATATTTCACAAAAGGAGAATTAGCATGGACATTTATCTTGTTTATGTCGTTTGCGCTTTACTTCTTCTCGTTGGCGTTAAATACGTTGGCATTAAGAAATTCAATGACGACTATCTTTCGCTGGACGCATCTAAGGCTATTCAAGGATTTGCTGCAATAGTAATCATTTTCCATCATATTTCGCAGCGAGTTTCTCAGGACGGCAGTATCCAAACTCCTATCAATTTCTTTGTAAATATTGGAGCTTATTGCGTGGCAATTTTCTTCTTCTGCTCTGGCTATGGACTTATCAAGAGCAAAGATAAAAAAGAAGGATATATGAAGTCTTTCCTTTGGAAAAGATTAGTTGTTCTTTTACTTCCTTTCTTCGTAATTAACGGTTTCTACGTACTTGTTGCTCAAATCTTTATGAAGGCTAACTTCAGCCCTTTTACTATCTTCTCTTACGTAGTTGGTCTAAAGCTTGTAACCGGCGATGGTTGGTATGTAATTACTAGCCTAATTATGTATATCGCTTTCTTCTTGTTTTTTAGATTTATTAATAAGAAATTTGAATGGATTGCATTCGTTGGAATGTTCTTGATGGTTCCATTATATGTAGTTCTTTGTCTCTCAAAAGGTCATGGCGATGGTTCGAATTTGTTCCAAGGTGAGTGGTTCTACAATACTGTGCTTCTTATGCCAATCGGTATGGTATGGGCTCGTCTTGAGAATAAGTTAGTTCCTCTAATTAAGAAGGTTTATTGGATTCTTCTTCCTGTGTTTGGAGCACTTACGTTCTTCACTTACAAGTGGAGTATGGAAGTTCTCTCGAATCCGGGTTATTGGTCAGAGTATATGCACCCAGGTGATCCACGTTATGGCGATAAGTTACTTTGCTATGGCGCTCAATCTTTAGCATTTATTTGCTTTATTCTTTTCCTTGTACTCCTTCTGATGAAAGTAAGAATCAACAACAAAGTGCTCGCTTTCTTAGGCGGACTTACTCTTGAGATTTACTTATCTCAGAGATTCTTCATATCGAACATCCTCCCGATGTACAATAACAAGGATGGAATCTTCATAGGTATCTTCGCAATAGTCTGCTCTTCTGTAGTTCTGGCTTACCTATTCCATGTTCTATGCGGTTTGGTTATTAACCCTATTAAGAAGCTCGGTTCAAAGAAACCGGCAGTAGACAAGACTAAGAAGTAGTTCTTTCATTAGAGTTCAAAGTAATGAAGCACAAGGGTTTATTGCCTTTGTGCTTCATTTATTGTGTATCTCTTCTATACTCTTTTGAAGGCGAAATAAAACCCCAGGAACACTAAGTTCCTGGGGTTGTTTAATTCTTCAAAAAATCTATTGATACCAAGTAATGATATTCGATTATCTCTTTGAGAACTGTGAAGCCTTACGAGCCTTCTTAAGTCCTGGCTTCTTTCTTTCCTTCATACGTGCATCACGTGTAAGGAAACCAGCAGACTTCAATGTAGCCTTGTATGCTGTCTCATCCGCCTGAACAAGAGCTCTAGCTAGACCATGACGAATAGCACCAGCCTGTCCAGAAACTCCACCACCAATTGCCTTAGCAATGATGTCGAACTGTCCCTCTGTAGCCGTAGCTGCAAGAGGCTGACGAATGATAAGTTTCAATGTTTCAAGACCAAAATAATCATCTATATCTTTACCGTTTACTGTAATCTTGCCTGTACCAGGAAGAATACGAACACATGCAACTGCGTTCTTACGACGGCCTGTACCATAGAAATAAACCTTAGTAGCTTTCTTAGCCATTTTTCGTGCTCCTCCCGATTAATTCTCAAATGTGTAAACTTCAGGCTTCTGTGCAGCATTATTATGCTTGCTACCAGCGTATACCTTAAGTTTCTTGAACATCTGACGACCAAGAGAATTCTTAGGGAGCATGCCCTTAACAGCTAACTCAAGTGCCTTCTCAGGGTTCTTAGACATAAGAGTTCTGTAGTCGATTTCCTTAAGACCACCAGCATATCCTGTGTGATAACGATACTTCTTGTCATCAAGCTTCTTTCCTGTTAGTACCATTTCAGAAGCGTTAATAACGATTACAAAATCACCTGTATCGATAAAAGGTGTGTAAGTAGGCTTATGCTTTCCACGTAAGAGCTTAGCAACTTCAGTAGCTAAACGACCAAGTGTCTTACCGGAAGCATCTATTACAAGCCACTTTCTCTCGATAGTAGTAGGTGTAGCAACAAATGTCTTCATTTGACTTTACTCCTTAACATAGCGTATTGCTCCAAAAAGAGCATGCCTTCTCTAGGCGCTCCATCATAATACTGACGTATAAAGGATAAGTCAAGTTTTTTCTTTGAAATTCTCGAAAATCTTCGAATATTCGTCGATATTCTCTCTTTTTCGAGCATACAAGTTCATCATTTTATAACTCTTGAATAATATCAACGACCTGGACCAATCTTTTTACAACGTAATCTGCTCTCTCCATACTTTGTCCAAGCGAAGTAGGATTGTCGTAGCCAACTACCTTCATGCCAGCATTTTTGCCAGCATTAATGCCATTCGTGGAATCTTCGATTACCAAGCATTCGTCGCTTTTTACACCAAGCCTCCTAGCCGCCTCAAGATATATATCTGGAGCAGGCTTGCCGTTCTTAATCGAGAAACCATCTACAATCTCGTCCATATACCCAGCAATGCCAATGTAATCCATAACTGCGAGAATAAAATCTCTACGAGAAGAGGAAGCTACAGCAGTTACTATTTTGCTTGCGCGTAGATTTTCGAGAAGGACTAGAATTCCTTCACTTGCTTGAATTCCACTAATCTTAAGTTCGTCAATTATTGTTTTCCAATATAAATCGAGGAGCTCCTCACTAGTAGAAGGTAGAGAGAATCTAACTACCAAATCCTCCCACATGACCTTGGAGGATGAACCGACATATTTGTTTAGAATGTCGTGATTGGCTTCAATCCCAAACTTTTGCAAAACCAGAATCGCTATCTTATCGTGTAGAGGTTCGCTGTCTAAAAGAACACCATCCATATCAAACAAAACGGCCTTAAGTTTACTCATATTGGACTCCCCATTGAATTATTACTCTTCGAACTGATCGATTTTTTCGCGATCTGTTGGATAATCACCTGTAAAGCACGCATCACAGTAGCAGTGCCCTTCTTCATCCAGCATTTCACCTAACGACTCTATTTTCAAATATCCAAGTGAATCCGCGCCAATAATATCTCTTATCTCTGGAATTGTATGCGAACAAGCTATCAAAGAATCACTTGAAGGTACGTCCGTTCCATAATAGCATGGATGCATAAATGGAGGTGCGGAAATTCTCACATGAACTTCAAGCGCACCCGCACTACGAAGCATTTTCACAATATTAGCGACAGTCGTACCGCGTACAATGGAGTCATCAATCATAACGACTCTCTTCCCTTTTACTGCAGCATCTATTGGACTAAGCTTAATTCTAACAGCTTGGCGTCGCAAAGCTTGAGAAGGTTTAATAAAAGTTCTGCCAATGTAGGAATTCTTTACAAAACCCTTAACGTAAGGAATGCCAGATTCAAGAGAGTAGCCCAAAGCCGCATCAATTCCGGATTCCGGAACACCAATTACTACATCTGCATCGATAGGGTATTGCTTAGCCAGAAGCCTTCCTGCACGCATTCTAGCCTCATAAACCGAGATTCCATCCATCGTGCTATCAGGTCTTGCAAAATAAATATACTCGAAAACACACTTAGCAAATTTGCATGTTCTGTTGAAAAACATTGACCTTACACCGCTATCGTCAACAATTATTATTTCTCCAGGCTTAACATCTCGTACTAAGGTAGCTCCCGCAGCAGCGAGCGCACATGATTCCGAAGCAAAGACAACAGACTCTCCAATTGTTCCCATAACTAGTGGCTTAAGCCCATGCTTGTCTCTTGCGGCAATTAACTTACGAGGACTCATGACAAGCAGGGCGCATCCGCCTTCTACCTCTTGCATTACCTCAGCTACGGCCGACTCAACGCTCGTAGAATCTGTTCTACTCTTGGCAATCATATATGCGAGAACCTCCGAGTCAACGGAAGTCTGAAAAATTGCTCCCTCATCCTCGAGTTTTCTTCTCAGAGATATGCAATTCGTAATATTACCATTATGTGCTATTGAGAGCGTGCCCTTTATATATTGCGTTACAAGCGGTTGCGCATTCTCTGGCACACTAGCACCAGTAGTCGAATATCTAACATGACCAATCGAGATTGATCCCTTAAGACTAGCTAACACTTCGCTCGAAAAGACTTCGCTAACTAGCCCCATCGACTTGTGGCATGTTATTGAAGCATCGTCATTAATCGCAATACCGCACGATTCTTGACCTCTATGTTGGAGAGCAAATAATCCGTAGTATACTATTGAAGCAACATCTTGCTTCTCATTATCAAATATTCCAAATACGCCACATTCTTCATGCAGACCTTGATTGAAATCACACATAGGAATCCTCCTAATACACTTCCCTATTCTAGCACCCATTTTATGCAATTCGAATACATATTTTATTCAAAATTAGTGCCATTAAGTGATAATGTTTATGTATAATCGTCTCAAATTGAAATAACTATATGGAGTTCTCCCATGAATGATCTTTACGACAAGCTATATTCTGATTGCACCTTGTGTCCAAGGCAATGCCGCGTTGATCGCACAACCGGCCAATTAGGTGTCTGCGGATGTGGAGCAAGTGCTATAGTGAATCTAACCATGCTTCATCGTGGAGAAGAACCGATACTTGGTGGAGACAAAGCTTGTGGAGCAGTGTTTTTCGAAGGGTGTCAGCTAAGGTGCGTTTTTTGTCAGAACCATGATATCTCGCGTAGACCGACAAGCAAGGGGATGTCTCTGAATTCTGATGAGCTGGCAAGTAAGTACATAGAACTCGAGGCGCAAGGCGCTTCTTGTATAGACCTCGTTACACCAATGCACTTCGCGCCTACAGTAGCGCAGTCAATTCGAATCGCCAAGAATAAAGGTATCAAGCTCCCATTTGTTCTTAATGTTGGTGGGTACGAGAGCGTCTCAACTCTTCAGCTATTTGATGGTCTTATCGATATTTATCTTCCAGATCTGAAATTCTATTCAAGCGAAGTATCATCGCTTTTATCGAGCGCGCCCGATTACTTCGAGGTTGCAACCAAAGCTTTTGCGGAAATGTATCGCCAAGTAGGTCCAGCGTCACTTAAGGACGGACTACTTACAAAAGGAATGATTGTAAGACACTTGATGCTCCCTGGCCTCGCTTTTGATAGCAAACACATATGCCAGTACTTAACAGACACCTATGGAAACAACATTTATATAAGTCTAATGAACCAATATACTCCAATGCCATTATTGAATAATTCATTACCTGCTAAACTTAAGGAAAGCCTCTCGCATAAGCTTAATCCTAGAGCATACGACATCTTGATAGACTTTCTTTGCGATATGGGACAAACAAATGCTTTTGTTCAAGAAGAGGGTTCGGACACTTCCGACTTAATTCCCAACTTCAATAAATGAGATCGCCAACCATGCAATTCTCAACAACAAAAAACCGGAAGACATAGACTAATCTTCCGGTTCAATATGGAGCGGGATACGAGATTCGAACTCGCGACTTTCACCTTGGCAAGGTGACACTCTACCACTGAGTTAATCCCGCACAGCAAGAACAATTATATTTTGAAGGTTCCTTTTTGTCAACACCAAACGAGCATTATTTTCGAAAAACAAAGAACATGCGGTTCAGCTTCTCAAGCTCAAATAGATGATACTACACAACAATAATTCCATACAGAGGAAAACCCAAAAATAAAAACCTCCGAAGCATAAATTTACTTCGAAGGTCTTCTTTTTGGAGCGGGATACGAGATTCGAACTCGCGACTTTCACCTTGGGAAGGTGACACTCTACCAGCTGAGTTAATCCCGCAAAACATCTTGGATATTCTACCGCAAAGTTTACATCGGCGCCATAACCACGCGCTTATCATTTACGAATTCCACAAAATCATCGCACATCTCATGACGGAAATCGCTTGTAGCATAAGGTACCCAGAATTGAGTCTCTGAGAAATTTCCCCACGTAAATATGTAGCAACACCTCCTGCTAGACTCCATTTCCATCATGGTGTCCAGAAGATTCGTGAACCATTTCTTGTTACGGTTTCCGCTTGGCGCCAAGCCCTCATAGTACTTGCCATCAGGCGCTGTATCCATCATTCTAAGCCCGGTTTCGGTAAGAGCACAGACCTTGCCCTTATCCTCAGCAATTTCATAGACTATTTTTAATGAAGCTTTAAGGACTTCGAAAAAGTCCTGCTCCGAGTCTGCCTTATCATCATAGAAATCCAAGCCAAGAATATCAACATAGTCGTCTCCTGGATATCTTCTAAGGTACGAGACCTTATCATATATTGGTCCATTTGGTGAATATGCGAAAAGCAAATTCCTTATACCTCTATTGAATCTCAAGTAATCAATTGTAAATCTATAAAGGGTTATGAACTTGTCATCATTAAGATGCTCAGCGCCCCACCAAAACCAACTTCCATTGCACTCATGGAACGGACGGAATATCATCGGTATTCTATTTCCCGAAACATCAATACACTCCTCGCAAAATTCAGCGATTCTGTTCAAGAAGCGAACGTATTTCGAATGCAAATCGCCTCCAGGAAGTATCCTTCCTCCGACCTGCCCATCCGTAATATTAGGAGAGTAATCATAGAAGTCATCCTCTCCAAGCGAAAAATTAGGCATATGTGAGGACAAAGTAATAACAACGCCTTGCTTATTAAGTTGTTTAACTACCTTAACCAATTCCTCGAACTTACCTTCATAACCATAGAAGCTTAAAGTATCTATCCCTACAATTGCAGGCTGCTTGCCACACAAGTTGTATACATCAGAAGAAGTGCCATCTCTATTGATTAATGTAACACCTATATGAGCAGCATTTTGCTGACCAAAAGCAATGCTTTCGGAGTAGGAAAGGTCCTCGAGTTTCTCGAGAAGCTTAGTTACATTAGGCTCTCTATAATCTGAATCCATTACTTCTAGAGCTTCCCTTCGTTTTTCTTCTCAAAGTCTCCAAACGGATCTTGAATATCGCTAATATCTCCACCCAAATCTCTTATTGCCGTCATAATCTCGTAGAATAGGTCTCTGTCAATCGTCTTCTGATTTCTATTAATATAGCCCTTAAGCATAGGTATCGCACGGCCATCCCCAAGCTCAGCTAAACAGATTACTGCATAGATCTTATTCTTCATTGCGCGAAAAGCTTCCTTAATCGCGAAAAAAATCTCATCCGCCGGATGCTCTTTACCAATATGTGAAAGCATAATGATCAAGTCCTCACAAGGTCCAGTCAGACCCTCCGACTCATGCTTCTCAAGCGTTGCTATCATTAATGGAACCGAGACTTCTGGGAAAGCCTCAATATAATCAGCTATAGACTCAGCTACGAAATCTCTTGTCTGGGCATAACTCATAAAACGTTCAAGAACCGTCCCGACAAGGCTCGAATTGTTACACTTACGAAGGACCGCTAGACAGGCCTTAATCTTCGCAAATTCAATCTCGAAAATGCTGTCCGCATCTCCAAGTTCATCTTCAGTCCAAGCAGAAGACACTATTGTATTCTTTGCATACTCATATGTTGTGTCCTTGTCATCCTTATTAGCAATAGCGTCAATTACACTTTCTGGAACGCCATTGTCTAAATTCAAGGAGCAAAACTCCAATATCTCTACTAGCACTGAAAAGTCGCAAGCTTCAAAATACTTCCCCATCGAAAGACCGTTAAGTTCATCGTTTGGCTCTGTCTCCATAGACTTCGTTACTATTCTGGTCTCTTCCATAACAATTCTCTGAATATATTCCTCGTAAGAAAAATCTTCGGCATCAACAGGTAAATCTTGCATTTGGTCAGAAAGCTCATCCAACTTCTGGTCCAAAATCAACTTTGCAACCTCGTCGTATTTGATTAGTACATTCTTAATCGAATCTTCCATTTATACCTCACAAACATCTTAATAGCGTAATTTTACATCATATCCTGGCAAATTTGTGCACGAAAAATAAATTGCAATTACGTGCTGTTTTTCTCGTAAATAATAACACATAGTTGTCCGAGAGACTTCTTTTTCGAGAAAGGTATGCAAAATAGACATTTCGTTCAAAACTTTACTTTTGCGCGTGCACACTATCTAGTATAATGGATTAAATGTCAACTAATCGTTGGGGGCGGTCTGTTGACCAGAAGTATCACGTTCACGTGAATAAAATGGAGGTTATTATGAAGAACAAGTCTCTTGGTGTCGCACTCGTGGCGCTCACACTATTATCGGCGACAGTTCTGTTCGTTGGTTGCAAAAAGGAACAAGCAGCAACCGACCCAGCTGCAACTGAAACCACACAAGCACCCGCTCCTGAATTTGCCGAAGTCCCTCTTGATGAGAACGGAATTCCATACATAAGCGAGGAGTTCGGTTCAGAAGACATCTACTATGCGCCTAAGGGTGAGGCAACACTTACAATTAACCAGATTCCTGACAGCGATAACTCCGAGTGTTTAATTAGCAATCGCGGAACAAACAATTCAGGTATTTATGTTCCAGTTGACGATTTTCGCTGCAACACAATTAACGTTGCAACTAGCGTTAAGAGCATGAATGCCAACATCTTGTTGTCATTGCAATATGACATCTACGGCAACACAACCTACGTTACTATTGCTCAATGTGCGCCATCAGCTATTAGCTACACACGCGTTGGCGGCGAGATACAAATTCCTAACAACGCTACGAATATTTCGGTTTATATTGAAGCTGGCGACGTCAAGGATATTACGGTTGATTATATTAGAGTATCCGTTGTAGGCGACTATATTGATCCAGCAACTGTTCCTGTAGAAGAATTGATGGACGGTTCCGGTTATCCTTCTTTATCAGAACTTTATTCTGACTACTTCCGCTTCGGTGTAGCTATTCCTACAACCATAGTGCCTAACGAGAACGAAGAATTCCGTAACCTTGTTTCTCATGAATTCAATTCAATCACTCTGGAAAATGAGATGAAGCCAGAGAACATACTTGACGGAGAGACTTGTCTTGCTGATCCTGCTACATATAATGAGAGTCCGGCACTTGATTTCTCTAGTCTCACAGAAACATTGGATTGGGCCCAAGAGAACGGTATAGGCGTTCGTGGGCATTGCCTGATTTGGTATTCACAGACTCCTTCTTGGTTATTCTATGAGAATTATGATGTTACTGGAGAACTTGCTTCAAGAGAACTCATGATGACTAGAATGGAGAACTACATTAAGGGAGTTTTCGATTGGGCTCAAGAGAACTATCCTGGACTATTCTACTCCTGGGATGTTGTAAACGAAGCAATTGGTGATAATGGTGGCTTACGCGATTGTTATTGGCTACAAACGATTGGTGACGACTATGTTCAATTGGCATTCCAATATGCACGTGAGTACGCTGACCCAAGTATCGAGCTTGCTTACAACGATTATAACGAGTATCAGCCAAGCAAGATGGAAGACATTCTAGAGATGCTTGCTCCAGTTGCTGAAGCTGGAAATATTGACGTTATGGGAATGCAATCACATATGACTGCTGGTCTTTCTGTAGATTCATATGTTGAAGCTATGAACACTTATGCTGACGAACTCGGCGTATCAATTATGATTACAGAACTTGATATTGGTGCTCCTAATTCCGCTAATCCTTTGTATGACCAAGGTGTTTATTATCAAGAGTTTTTCGAGGGATTGATTGCTGCTGTTGATGCAGGAACTCCTATCGAGAGCGTCACTGTATGGGGTATCTCAGATGACACATCTTGGAGATCCAATACAACTCCTCTTCTTTTCTCCGGCAACCTAGCAATGAAGAGCGCTTTTGAGGGCGTTGTTTGCGCTATTACTGGCGATGAGCTTACAATTCCTGATGACTATGTCGTAGTAGAAGCTGATTACTCTCCTATCTACGAAGATTATGAGAATGGCGAATTTATTGGCTTCACAAGATATTCTTCTGTTATCGAGGTCGTATCCGATAACCCATACGAGGGTGAGAGTTGTCTTTGTAATTCAGAAGGCACAGCCACCTATGATGGTTACTGTATCGATGTTTCCCGTTTTGCTGGAACTTCAATTCATTACTCCTTCGCTATCAGATGCGATACTGACACTTGTTACTTCACAGCTGATATAGAAAATGAGTGGCCTCATATTGAAGAAATCGACACTTCTTCTGGCGAATGGATTCTAGTAGAGGGCGATTATGATGTTCCTGCAAACCTTACATATTTACAACTCTATTTTGAGAGCATAGATATGACCGAATTCTATTTAGATAACCTTAGTATCATGGTAATAGAAGAAGGGGCTGAAGAAGCTGAGTTGACTGAGGAAACTGAAGAGACTGCAGAAACTGCAGAGACCTCAGAGCAAGGCACATAATTTCTTGTTCTTTTAACAAAAATATTAACGGCACATCTGGTTTTCGCTAGACGTGCCGTTTCTTCATATATAGACATAATATATATGCGATCGAAAATACCCTGACTTGTTTCCTACAGTTCTATGATAGTTGAAACTTGCATGTGAAAATAATATCTTCGTCAGACTTAAATGCAGTAATCGAACCTTTATTGTTTGCAACGAT